>Ga0265314_10000027_pt1 | contig 278331 bp, 226 predicted proteins | sample 4126metaG_FD_203106 | JGI IMG/M metagenome (GOLD analysis project Ga0265314, IMG submission 203106) | Rhizosphere microbial communities from Carex aquatilis grown in University of Washington, Seatle, WA, United States - 4-1-26 metaG | ecosystem: Host-associated > Plants > Roots > Rhizosphere... | reverse complement strand
GAGAAAAAGCGCGGCACCTGTTATCTGTCGCAGGCGTGGCAGCAGTAGCCGGCTCGGCATTCTTCCGTCCCGGCCGCGGAGAAGACCTGCTCCGTTTCTGTTTTGCAAAGCAAGATGCGGAACTGGACGAAGCATGCGAACGATTGCGCCGACTATAAACAATCGCCCCACAAGCGGCGGAAAAATTCGCTGTCGCCTACTTAGCCGCATTCCCCGCTTCACCTGCGGGCTTAGTCGACATTTGCTTGTACAGCACAGGATCAAATTCATCCATAGCCGCAATCCCGTGAAGGTGATTCGCTGAAACCCACGGCAGCCAATGGCGATGCGATCCGACGCCACGTCCTGAGGGCCCCGGCCCCATCCTGAAGTTCTCCTGCTGCCAGCCAATGCCTTTCATGTCGTACTGGCGGCCGGGAATCGCGACCATCGACTTCGTGTCATGCAGCAAAATCTTGGCTACGTAAAGGTAGTGTGGATCGCCAGTGTATTTGTAAAGACGCGCATATGAGGGCACTGCCCAATCCAGATACTCATCCGTGCTGCCGGTGTTGGCCGCAGTAATGTCCTGCAGGCCAACCGTCGGTACGCCCTTCTTCCAGTGAAGCAGCGCATTGTCGGCATCCACTGGCATGGGCAGATTCCAAATCCAGATCCAGCTCTCCGCAAAGTTCCCGGCAGCCTGCGCGCGTTCCAGCCATTTTGGTTCTTTGGTTGTTTCATAAAGGCTCAGGTAAGCCTCCATGCTCAGCATTCCCGCTTCCTTGTCGGTAATGTTTGGATTGTCGATAGCGCCGCCGATGAATTGCCCGCGCGTTCCCCATGTGCTCCATACATAGTCCGCCGCACGGATTGCCGACTGCTGATATTTTTGATCGCCGGTGATTTGCGTCATCACCGCCAGCAGCGGTACAGGGTTGTAGCTTGAGGTGCCTGAAGGCTCTGCCACTTCGCTGCTTCCCGGCTTCCAACGCCGCGGATACGATCCGTCTTCTCGCTGCTGCTGAATCAGCCAGTCAGAATAAGACTTCACCCATGCCAACCATTCAGGATGCTGCCGACCTTGTGCCAGCTCGCGGCGATATGCGCGCATCAGCACAGTCATGTCTTCCGTTGCATTGCGCAGCCAGGGAGAGGTCCAGATGTGATCCCACGGAGTTCCCGAAGCAAGGTCAAAGCCCGTTCCCCGCAATGGAACATCGTGCAGCACCTTGATGATGGTCGAAATCATGTCCAGCCCGGTCTGGCGCATCTTCTGTCCGCGTTCGCTCTTGTCGCGATCGCCTTCGCGCAACAACATGTCCGCGCACTCAATGTCTTTGCCTACAAAGCCCATCGCAACCATGCTCCAGTTCCAGTTGCGCGTATTACTCATGGTGTCGGCCACAAATGGCATGGCGGTGCGCCCGTCAATCGTAAGAACCTGCGACTCCAAATGATCCAGCAGTACACGCCGCATCTGCTCCACGTTGATGTAATTCACCGCCGGCTTCAGCGTGTTCCATGCCCATCGCCATGCATTCCGAGTTAGTTGGCGAAACGATTCGCCCTCACCGAATCGGAATTCAATCTGATAATTTTGCGAGAAACCATCCGTGATGGGATGGTAGCGGCGCACCCAGCGCGGCACCGCCGGCTCGCCGCGGCGTCCGCCAAAGTCTTGAATGGTGCCCGGATAGCGAAAGCCAAAATCGATTGCGCCATTCTCAGCCTGCCACGCCCCAAGCGCGCCAAACTGGAAGCGCGCATCCGTCATCTCCAACTTGGTCAGCTTTGATTCGTCTTCAGTCGTGTCGCCGCGCGGCGCAGGGTCGAGGAACGCAATCGAAGCGCCATTATTGAATGACATCGCAAACAACGGCGCTGCCAGAATATCCTCGCGCATTAAAAGGTGATGGGCCGTGTAGTTCAATGTCCCGCCCGGAGAACGATCGCTGTCATAGGTAGGATCGCCATAGATCGCGCCCGGAACCATGAAGTTGATGTCAGGCCAGCCAATTGATGGATCGATGCTGAAGTTGATCGATGAGTAAAAGCCGCCCGGTGCATCGCCCTTCACTTCAACGCTCCGACGCAATGAAAGCACGCCTGAAGTGATCGCCCATTTGTCATGAACGCGGAATACAGTGCTATCGCCGCCGGCAATCTCTGCCTGCGCATCGATTCCCGCGGCCGATTTCTGAACCGATTTGTATCCTGCAGCGAAATCGTGAATGTCGTCACTGCTGCGATATATTTCGATCGCCGTAGGCTTCGGCTGCACCACGCGCGGAGAAGGTCCTCCCGCGATTTCGATGCCCCACTCGCCCGACGTAGCGCGCGTGAATGAAACCTCGGCGCCGCTCTGCAGGCGTCCAAGGCTCGTCTTCCCATCCTGCTGGCTTGTTGCGGGACTTGCAGTTACCAGCAACATCAACAGCGCAGTAATTGCCGGCATCTGCCTGCTGATGCTGCTCCGTGCTTTTACGATTTGGGCGTGCGCCTGTTCGACTTTCTTCACAATTATGACCTCAGAGGGAAACTACGTTAAGAATCCGCAACCATGCGACCGGCTCATGCAAGGCACTATCGCCCCATCCGGCGCTCAAGCAATCCGCACTAGTAAGGCCGTCGGTCATCCGTCAGCCCTGGCCAGTTATCCGTTCTGAAGGGAACGGCAGGCAATCCCGCTTTGTTGTATAACGTTGCTTCAGGGTTCGACTGCCACGCGTAGCGCACCGCCCTCGGGGTTTGCACTGCGCTCGATGACACGATCACGGTATCCCCAAATACGTGCGCATCCGCCGGATACCATTTGTGGTCATCGCCCGCAATTGCAAATTCGCCGGGCTTGTCGCCCTTTACCACCAGCCCGCCTTCTGCGTTTGCAAAGTGAATTCGAATCGCTGTCCCAAGCAAATCCGCCGAAGTAAACGTCGGACCCTGATACGGAATCTTCTCACCATAATTTTTCGCCAGCGCGCAATACGCAAGTCGATCGCCCACTGGAATCTTCACCGGTGGATGCACGGTGTCGGCGGCACCCGTGTCCACAATGGTGGCAAGGCAGGTGTTCGGAACCTTCGCCGCCGTTACAGCCTGCGACTCTCTCAACTCCGCCCATTCATCGCCGTCTACGGGAGTAGGACTGTGCTGCATGTAAAACGGAAGACCAACGATATAAAACGGGAAATCGCCTTGCCCGAAGAGCTTGCGCCAATCTGCAATCATCGCCGGCATCACCTTGCGATACTCATAGGCGCGCTTTGCATTGGCCTCGCCCTGGTACCAGATGGCGCCTGTAATTGACAGCGGCGCCACCGGCTCCAACATGCCCATGTAAAGCACCGCCGGCATCACCGGCCAGTTCTCGTATGAAATCGGCAGGTCATGCGGCGGCCGCGCATCCACACTGATCTTTGCTTTCCAGCCGTCCACCATTGAAATGTTCTTGCCATCGCCAAGCGTCAGGTGCAACTCATCAGGCTTACCTTGAAATCCCCCATCAGACTTCGTCTTCAAAACGCGAATCACTACCGAGTTGTGACCCGGCTTCAATAAGCCCTCGGGGATTCGATACACGCGGGGATTCTCAACCCATGAACTGCCGCCCATGAACCTTCCATTGATATACACCGTGTCCATACGCTCTACAACGCCCAGGAACAGCATTGCGCGCCCAGGCGGAACCGGATCAGGCAGGACCAGGTCTTTGCGGAACCACACTACTGCTGGCGTTTCTGGAACGCCAAGCGCGGTAAATCCGCCGAACAAATCAACGGGCTTCCAGGTCGCGTCATCGAACGCAGGATCTTGCCATTTCTCTTTCAACCCAATGTCGTAACGGTCGTACCATGCCATCACGTAGTTTCCATATTCGGGACCTGTGTCTTTGCCCACCCGCTCCAACTCCGCAAGTGGAACGTCGAGCCCGCCAAGCTGCCGCAATGTAGCTGCACTCGTCCAAGTCTCGGCGGGGGTGCCGCCAATGCAATCAACTACAAGCCCAATGGGAATGTGAACATCCTGCTGCACGCGCCGTGCAAAGTAGTACGCCACCGCGGAAAGCTGGGCAGCGGTGTCGGCAGAGACCACGTTCCATGAGCCGCGCACTAAAGACGCAGGATGATAAGCAGCGTGTTGAGCAACATTAAAGAAGCGGATTTGCGGATAGTTCGCAGCCTTCACTTCTTCAGGGCCGTTCAACGCTCCGCGCAGCTTGAACTCCATGTTCGATTGCCCGCCGCATATCCACACATCGCCCACTAGAACGTTGTGCAACTCTACGCTCTCGCGCCCGGTAATCTTCACCGTGTATGGGCCGCCCGCTGGCGGCGCCGGAATCTCAACCTGCCAACGGCGGTCGGCTCCGGCCACGGCCGAAGCGGTCTTGTCGCCGATCTCCACGCGGACCGTATCTCCCGGCTCGGACCAGCCCCAGATCTTGTCAGCCTTGTCGCGCTGCAGCACCATGTTGTCGCCAAAGATTGGGCTCACAAACGGTAGCACCGTGGGGAACGGTACTTGCGCAGGCGGCTGAGCAAACAGATTGTTGAAACTTGCAGGTACAAGACCCAAGGCAACGATCGCAATCAGGACACGTCTTGACATCATCTGTAGCAGTCTCCGCGGGGAAATTTCGTCCGAATCAGTGTAGCGGCACAGGCCCATTTAAACCACCGCTGCACCATCCTGAGCGCAGCGCCACAGACCCACCCAAACCACAGCGGTGTCATCCCGAACGCAGCGCCACAGACCGACCCAAACCACAGCCGTGTCATCTGAACGTAGCGGCTTGGGGCCCCAGGATTTCAACGCGATCCTGGGTTAAGCGGAGTGAAGGATCTGCTTTTGTGGCCGGCCTTAACCCGGTGCATCATCCTTCAGCGAATGAAAGATCCGCCTAGAAAATTCCAATCAGGACCAAGCTTCAAATTCAACAAATACAGAGGGAGCAGCACCCTTCAGGTTGCTGAAATCGTGCACGGGAACATAGCGGCCTTCAGGCCCGGATGCCCCAAACCATTTGCAGAAAATTGCCTCATCCCGTCGCACAATCTTAGTAAGGGCAATTCACAAAAGACAGGAGATATATGAGAAGAAAAACCAGAAACGTCACCTTGGCAATATCAGAGGAAGGCCACCGTAATGCCCGGCGCTGGGCAGCTCACTTTGACTTTTCGTTATCTGGCGCGCTCGGCTTTCTCCTCGACAACCTTGCCGTTATCTCGAAAGCCGTACACCAAATCCATAAGGACGATCCCGACTGGGACAAACGCATCGATCAACGCTACAGATGAGTAGTGCCTGTGAAACTGTGAAATCCCCTCAAGCTTCACATAAAATAGACTTTATTGTCACAGGGCCTTCCCCGTCACAGAAACTGTGAAACTGTGAAATCCTCACCAATCCCACCCAACATTTAAGACATGCGCCAACAGCGACGCCCAACGTAAGATGCCTGTGGGAGTTTTTCGTGATGAGAATGACGTTTGACCGTCGCAAGTTTGCAAAGGCAGTCGCATCTGCGGCAGTGTGCTCAGGACTCAAAAGTTCCGCCATAGCAAAAGGCGGTTCGCGTCCTTTTGAAGTAGTAGCAAGTCTGTACGCATGGGAACTGCACGACGAGGGCGTTGAGCGCGTGCTCGACAATCTGCAGTCCATGTCGCAGGTGAACTCCGTCTACCTGATCTCGATCATGCATTACGAAAAGCGGCCATTCACCAGTCCTACCTTCCCCCATAATCCTGTGCGCCAAACCTGGCAGGCTGAGGATTCGCGTTGCTACTGGCATCCGGATACGAGTTTGTACGGGCGCATCAAACCGCAGCTTTCAAGCTTTTCATGGCTGAGCGACACGGACTGGCTCGATCACCTTACGAAAGCCGCGCGAAAGCGCGGACTGAAAACTGGCGCGGAGCTATCGCACACCCTCGTCGATCAGGATGTTGTGCTGAAGGACCTTCTGGATTGCACGCAGCGCGATATTCACGATCAGCCCAGAGTCGTTTGGGGAAGATCGTTTCCACTTTGCCCAAACAATGCAGACGTGATGCAGTACACGCTTGCGCTGTACACCGACCTGGTGAAAAACCATGACATTGACTTCGTCCAGTTCTGCACGATTCCCCTGTTGAACGGCGGCGCCGAGCACGGCGGATGCTTCTGTAAATCATGTGACACGGTCGCCGCGGAGCAGAAGATCGACCTGAAAAAGATCCAGCAGGAATTGCTTGCCAATCCGACCTCCGAACCCGCATTCACGCAATGGCAGCAATTCCGCTTCAACACGATGACGCGCTACTTCCGTCTGATTCACACTAAGATACATTCGATACACACCGATCGCGAACTTCGATTCAACGATTGCTTTCCTCATCCGGAAACCTGGGGGCTTGACTTGAAGGCAATCCGGCCGCATCTCGATGCAGTCAGAAACTCCGACTACTCAGAACAGTTGGGCGATCCATCGCGGATGCACGAGAAGGACGATCGCCTGAAAGCCAACAGAGAGGCTCTCGGCGAAAACTTCCCCCGCATCTCGGCAGTCGCCGTGCGCCCGAAATCGACGCCGGAGTTGATACACGAAGGCGTTCGTATAGCGATGGAGAATCATGTTTGCGGACTTTCACTAGGGCATTACGATGGCGCAGAGTTTCCTTTGCTTCGCGCCATCAGCGAAGGACTGCAAGCTCAGCACGTAAGCGTCCCAAAGCAGCTTGCGCATAAGACTTGGAATGGCCGCATCGCCTAGTCCGTAACAATAATCCCGGTGGAGGGTATCGATTTCATGAGAATGACGTTTGATCGTCGTGAGTTCGTAAAGATATTTTCGGCAGCATGCTCCATGCTGGGCTTGCAGGCTTCCGCGCAGAGCGCATCGCAAACGCAGGACACCGTACCGCGCACGATGGCACACGCGGTTTGGGCAGGTGGCCGCGCGACCAAGACCCGGCCAAATGTCGTTGCCATCCAGACCAAGCCATTCAGCTGGATCGACGAAGGCATCGACACGGTACTCGACAACTTGCAGCAAAAAGGCGCGGTCAACACGGTCTATTCGTACACGTACGACACCGACCCCAATCGCATTCACAAGAACGGCCGTCTGCCGGGCCATGGCAAGTTTGCGCCCGACGGCTTGCGCACCGGTGGCGGATACTTTGATTACGATCCCAAGTTCTTTCTCGAAACCAACATTAAAGAGTTCCGTTCATTCGACGACGGAAAGTTCAACGTCATCTCCGATGTCGCGCCAAAGATGAAGGCGCGCGACATGGATTACTTCGCGCTCGATTTCAACAATCCGTTTCCGGTCATGATGAAAACAATTCCCGGATATGTTGAAGTGGCAGAGGTTGACATCGATGGTTTGCGCACAGCCGTTCCTTGCTACAACCATCCAAGCTATCAAGCGTTCCTGCTGGGGAAGGTAGAAGTTTACCTGAAACAATACGCCGAGCAAGTGGATGGGATCATGTGGAGCGCGGAGAACATGGGTCCGTTCGACAACATGATAGGTGGCGACTGGGCCATGATCGGCGTGTCGTGCTTCTGTCATTACTGCAGGGAGAAAGCAAAAGACAGAGGCATCTCCGCCGAGCGCGCGAAGGAAGGGTACCGCAGGCTGCAATATCTGTTTCGCCCCGGCCCAAAGATGGGACAGAGGCCACCCGATGGCTACTTCACCACATTCTGGCGGACGCTACTTGAGTATCCGGAGATTCTAAGCTGGCAGAAGTTGTGGATGGACAGTTATACAGAACTGCGTTCGGAGTTATACGGTGCCGCAAAATCCATTGCGCCGGAGAAACCGTTCGGCTTTCACATTCAGCAGAACGTGACGTTCAGCCCGTTCTACAGCGCCGGCGAAGACTTTACGCAGCTGGCAAAGTTCTCAGATTTCTTAAAGGTGGCCACCTACAACAATGCTGGCGGTCCGCGCATGGGACGGCTGGTTGAGCGGCTGGCCGATACGGTTTTTCGCGACACAGATTCCGCCAAGCTGTTGCCCGTCTATTACGACATGATGGGCTACCACGAGGCCAATGTAGCGGAGATTACATTGAACGGCCTGACTTCGGAGTACGTAGTATCGGCCGCGAAGCGCATCATGGCAGACGTCGGAGACAAGACAAAGATTTATCCGGGTATCGATATTGGCGTGCCGACCAGCGCGACGGGCGAGAAGAAGACGCACGCGGATGATGTTCGCAAAGCAGTGACGGCGGCGTGGGGCACCGGCGTGCCCGGCATTGCTCTGTCGCGCGATTATAGCGAGATGGAATTGGAGAGCCTGGCGGCAGCCGGCGAGGCGACACGTGCGTTTTTGAGCAAGCGTGGCTGAACTGCTGGATAAAAGGAAATGTCGGTCGCTTGCTGTTTAGCTGCGACTACGTCCGGATTGACGACAATCCAGGCATAACCCAATTACTGGATACATCGGCAGTTCCCGGAGTCCTGGATTGGTGCCACTGAGCCAAGGAGATTTCCATGAACGTGGAGGAACAAATTAAGGAATATATTGCCATTCTGCCGGAACCAAAACTCGGCGAAATGCAACAGTTGCATCAGTTTATTTTGGCGTTGATGCCAACATGTAAATTGTGGTTCTTAGATGGAAAAAACGAGAAAGGAAAAACCGTTTCCAACCCGAACATTGGATATGGATCTCAAATCATTAAGTATGCCGATGGAAAAACCAAGGAGTTCTATCAAATCGGCATAAGTGCGAATACAACAGGCATTTCCGTTTACATCATGGGACTGAATGACAGGAAAGATCTGCCTCAAAAATTCGGGAAGGAACTCGGCAATGCAAGCGTCACCGGGTATTGCATTAAATTCAAAAAACTATCAGACATAAAAATGGACGTACTTAAAGCAGCAATACAGTATGGAATTGAACAGACCAGCATTCAAAATTGATTTCACGGTTCGTTAATCATCGTATACCTCGAATCGGCGGCGCCCGCTCATTTATTGCGCTCCTAACTTGCAGATGACGCCGGTCCGCTGCCAAGACTTGACAACGAAGCAATTGTGAGGGCACTCTATTCCCATAGCTGGCTATGGGGAGGACGATGCGCAAGCACACCAACGATCGCCTTCAAGGGACTCTCGATCTCCTGGTGCTCAAAACGCTTGCCTCCAGCGGGCGGATGCATGGGTACGGGATCACAGTGCATATTGAGGAAACCTCGGGAGAAATCCTTCGGCTGGAAGAGGGCTCCCTCTACCCGGCACTGCATCGCATGACACAGTCCGGCTGGCTGCGTTCCGAGTGGGGCGTCTCAGAGAATAATCGCCGTGCCCGCTATTACTCCATAACAGCTCTGGGTCGAAAGCAATTGGCAGATGAAGAAGAGAGTTGGGCCACTTTGACCGGCGCGGTGGCTCGCGTCCTGCAGTTTTCATAGGAGATCAAACGTGGCGTGGTTCAACCGACTGGCAAACCTTCTCCTGCCCAAAAGAGTCATCAACGAAATCGATGAAGAACTGCGTTATCACATCGACGCGCGCACTGATGACAATATCGCTGCCGGCATGACCCGCGAAGATGCGCGGAGAGATGCGGTTCGGCGATTCGGCAGCGGAGCTCTCGCGCGTGAGAGGTCGTACGAGCCCGAGATATTCCTTTGGCTTGAAACCGTCCTGCACGATCTTCGCTATGGTGCGCGAAGCCTGCGCTCGAATCCGCTGGTAAGCACCGTGGCAATTTTGTCCATAGCCCTAGCGATTAGCGTGAGCACCACGATCTTCAGCGTTGTCCACGCCGTTTTGCTCAAGGCCCTTCCTTATCAGGATCCGGACCGAATCGTGATCCTGTGGGGCACGAATAAAGTGAACAATACTCTTGAAAACAACACCAGCGTTCCGAATTTCGAAGATTGGAGGAGACAGAGTCGAACGCTTGAAAACCTGGCGACCTACAGAGAAGTCGAAGCGTCGTTTAGAAGTAACGACACAGCAGACTGGATTGAATATGCGGCGGTCTACGGCAATTTCTTCGGCCTCATGGGTCGCGCTCCAGTACTGGGCCGAACCTTCAGTGCCGATGAACCCGATGGACACCAGGTGGTATTGAGCTATCGGATGTGGCAGACGCGGTTTGGTGGTTCACCTAGTGTCCTTGGCCAGACGGTGGAATTGAACGGACTGACGTCACAAATCGTCGGCGTTATGCCGCAGGGATTTTCCTTCCCCTCCGAAAAGACACTTCTTTGGACTCCTGCTTCCGCGATACCGGGGTGGCAGATGCGGAGAAGCAGAAGAGGAGGGGGATTTGGTCCCATTCTTGGCAGGCTACGGCCGGATGCGACCCTCGATGAGGCGCGCGCAGAAGTGGCAGTGATCAGCCAAGGTCTCGCAGCGCAATATCCAAGCGACAATGCAGACCGCGGCATGCGCCTTGTCCCGCTAGCCGCACAGATTCACGGCAAAACCGTTCCGTTTATGCTCGCCATCTTGTCTGGAGCGGTGGTCCTCGTCTTGTTGATCGCTTGTGCAAATGTCGCAAACCTGTTGCTCGCGCGAGGTGCGGTCCGCAGACAGGAAATTGCAATACGGGGTGCGCTTGGGGCGAGTAACAGACGCATCGCTCGGCAACTGGTAACAGAGAGCCTACTCCTTGCCTGTATTGGTGGGACGTTGGGTTTGGCCTTCGCAGGGTTCGGCATCCGAGCCATCCTTGCGCTGGCTCCGCACGGCATCGCCCGGCTTGGAGAAGCGCGCCTCGATGTCTCGGTGCTGCTATTTGGTCTGGGCTTATCGCTCGTAACCGGATTGCTGTTCGGATTAGTGCCTGCGATGCGAATCTCACAAATGAGCAGCCAGCGGAACACCAGCGGAACCCATTCGCAGGGATTGCGACGTGCGTTCCTAGTGACACAGGTCGCCTTTGCCGCTGTGCTCCTTACTGGATCTGGGCTGCTGATTCGCAGCTTTCTTGCCATCCAGTCAGTCGATCCAGGATTCCGCACCTCTCGCGTTTTGGCGGGGTCGCTCCGGTTCAGCAGCGCCCTTCCATCCGATCGGCGCGCTGCGCTTTATAGTAATGTGATCACGCGCATAGGCGACTTGCAGGATGTGAAGGCGGTCGGCGCGATCAGCACGCTGTTCTATTCGGGCAACGAAGCGAAGTTCGGACTGCGCGCCGTGGAAGGGCAGTCGCTCGAATCGCGTCAGCAATGGACGCCCATGTCCTGGGCAACCATCAGCGGCGATTATTTGCACGCGCTGGGCGTCCCGTTGCTCAGGGGCCGCTTCTTCACCGATGCAGATACAAAGAACGCGACTCCTGTGGTCATCATCAACGAAACCATGGCACGCCGGTATCGGCCGGGCGGCGATCCCATCGGGAAAGGGATCAAAGGCTTTGATCCGCGCGGGCGCAATGATGACTGGGTTCGAGTGGTAGGCGTCGTCAAAGACATGCACAGCAGCGGCCTTGAGCGCTCACCGATGGCCCAGATTTATGAGCCGCAAGCGCAATCGCTGGATGACACCGAGAATCTCGTCGTGTATACAGACGCAAGTGTCACAGATCTTCGCGATGCGATCGGCTCCATCAATCGTTCCGCAGTTCTTACCGACGTGACCGAGATGAGTGCGCGACTTGAGGAACAAAATGCGCCCCGCCGCTTTCAAACGCTGCTCCTGAGTCTATTCGCCGTACTCGCTCTGGGGCTCGCAGGAGCGGGTATCTTCGCGATGATGCACTATACAGTTGCGCAACGCACCAGAGAGATTGGCATTCGGATGGCTCTTGGTGCAAGCCGGGCAGTCGTGGTCAGGATGGTTCTGCACGAGGGGCTTGTTCTGGTTGCAGCAGGCTGCGGAATCGGCCTCGCTGGATCATTGCTGCTCTCGAGTTTCTTACGCAGTTTGCTATTCGAGGTTGGCCCCGGCGATCCGGCCACTTTGAGTGCAGTTTCGCTCTTGCTGGCGGGCATTGCGTTGCTTGCCTGCTTCATTCCCGCTCGCCGCGCGACGAGGGTCGATCCCGTCATTGCACTGCGTAGTGACTAGGAAGCTCTGCACAGAACGCTTGTCCGAACCAATGGGTGGAACAATTGTTTCGCAACTTTCGGAGCATTAGCTGTTTAAGGCAAGATTGCTGCTGTGATACGACTACGCTCGTGGCAAATTTCCCTTGATACCAAATCGCCGAGTCACTCAGCGAGCAGGATTAGTGCCACAATGTCGACATTTCGAACGTAATCTAGAGCAGAAGATCGGTTCCGGGCGAGTGACCGCTAATTGGAAATAACTACTTGATTACCGGCGAATCGGCAGGTGGCACCCGTATGAAGGCAGGAGGTTCTTTTCTTGCCGGCTCACCTAATCCGTGTGCTACAGTCTGTAACATTAAGACTTCGTACTGGCACCGAGATTGGAATTGTTGAGGTTCCTGGTATTCCACCTTTGACGCACAGAACGCGTCAAGAATGGGGCACCCGGCTGTAGCGTCTAATTCGAGATGGTTTGAGTGATGCGTGGAGGGCTGGCTCTATGATGCGCGATGTTTGGAGTGACGTTAAACATGCACTTCACATGTCAATAAAGTGGTACGGCTTTACAATTTCCGCTGTCGCGGCGCTGGCGCTGGGCATTGGAGCAAACACAGCCATCTTTACGGTAGTGAATGCGGTGCTGCTGAAGCCGCTGTCGTATCCGGATGCCGACCGCATTGTGGCCGTTGTCCAGTCGTTCCCGCAGGGAAAGCAGAACAGCACTTCGATTACGAAATTCCACGAGTATCAGCGGCAGAGCAGCGTGTTTAAAGATGTGGCTGCGTATGACTTTGGCGGACCGGGCTTCAACATTACGGGCGGCAGGCCGGAGCAAGTGCATGGCATCCACGTTACCGAGACGTACTTTCGCGTATTTGGCGCACCCATGACGCTGGGTCGAACGTTTACGCAACAGGAGGACTCGCCCAACGGCGGCAAGGTTGTGGTGCTGAGTTACGGGTTATGGCAGCGCAAGTTCGGCGGTAATCCCAACGTGCTTGGATCGGTACTGTCGCTGGGCAACGAGCCGTATACGATCATTGGCGTTTTGGGGAGAGACTTTCGGACAGACCCGCAAGCGGATATTTTTCTGCCGTTTCAGTTTGAGCCCTACAGCACAAACCAGGGCCATTATTTTTTATCTGCCGCAATGCTGAAACCCGGCGTATCCATTGAGCAGGCCAATGCGCAGATGAAGCTTGCGACAGCGGAGTTCAAGCGGCTTTATCCTGGATCGAATCCGCAGATGACCTTTGCGGTAGAGCCGCTGCGCGACTCGATTGTGAGCGGTGTGCGGCAGTTGTTGCTGGTGCTGCTGGGCGCGGTGGGCATGGTGCTGCTGATTGCGTGCGCAAACGTGGCCAATCTTCTGCTGGTGCGGGCCACGGGAAGAAAGAGGGAGTTTGCGATTCGCGCGGCGCTGGGTGCGAGCCGGACACGCATTGTGCGGCAACTGCTGACGGAGAGTGTGCTGCTGGCGGCCATGGGCGGCGTGTTGGGTACCGCATTGGGCTTTGCCGGTGTGCGCGCGCTATTGGCCATGAGCCCGCCTGGGCTGCCGCGCATCGGCGAGAAGGGTGCGAACGTGGGCCTGGACTGGCGTGTGCTTGCATTTACACTCGGCATTTCAGTGCTGACAGGAATTGTGTTTGGACTGTTTCCGGCGCTGAGCGCTTCGCGGACCGATCTTAATTCGTCGCTGAAGGAGAGCAGTAATCGCTCCGGCACAAGTTTCCGGCAGAACAAGGCGCGCTCATTATTGGTAGTCACTGAAGTGGGATTGGCGCTGGTATTGCTGGTAGGGTCGGCGTTGCTAATCAGGACATTTGTGAAACTGCGCGGCGTTGATATGGGATTCGACTCGCACAACGTGATCACAATGGAAATGTCGCTGACTGGCGATCGATATCAGAGGACGGCAGGCGTGGCGCAACTGGGGCGCGATGGGATAGAGAGACTGAAGGCGATTCCCGGTGTGGAGGATGCGACTTTTACCTGCTGCCTTCCGCACCAGGGACAGTTCGGACTGCCCTTCACCATTGTGGGCAGGCCGGTGGACAACCAGAAGAATTCGCCGGGCGCGGGCTGGATGAGCACGTCACCGGGTTACTACGGCACGTTCAAGATTCCGGTTCTGCGCGGACGGGATTTTACCGATCAGGATACGGCGAGTTCAACGCCGGTGGCACTCATCAATCAGGCGTTTGCCAAGCAAAATTTCCCCAACCAGAATCCCGTAGGGCAGCAGATTTTGGTGGGTCACGGAGTGGGGCCGCAGTTTGAAGAGCCGGCGCGGGTCATTGTAGGAGTGGTGGGAGACACCCACGAAGGCGGCCCTGGGCGAGACCCCGGGCCCGATGTGATTGTGCCGCAATCGCAAGTGACTGACGGAATGACAGCACTGAACGCTCGCATATTGCCCATGCGCTGGGCGATACGCACACGCAGCGATCCGCGACAACTGGTGAATGCGATTACTGACCAACTGCGGCAGGCAAGCGGCGGATTTCCAGTGACAGAAGTGCGGACTATGGATGAGCTGCTATCGACATCGCTGGCTCGGCAGAGCTTCAACATGATGTTGCTGACGATTTTTGGCGGGATTGCGCTGGTGCTGGCAGCGATTGGCATTTACGGACTGATGGCCTACTCCGTTGCGCAGCGAACGCAGGAGATGGGCATTCGCATGGCACTGGGCGCGGATCGTGCGGCCATCCGCCGTCTGGTTGTGATGCACGGAATGAAGCTGACCGGGGCGGGAGTGGTGCTTGGCGTGGCGGCTGCACTTGGATTGACGCGTCTAATGGCAAGTTTGCTTTTTGGAGTAAAGACATGGGATCCGGCGGTGTTTGTGACTGTGCCGGTTATCTTGACGGCGGTGGCTTTGATGGCGGTATGGCTACCGGCCACGCGGGCTTCACGGCTTGATCCCATGCAGGCTCTGCGGGTGGAGTAGTGTTGCGACGCCCAGCGGCTCCAGTAGACTGAAATGGCAATGAATTCGGCAAGAAGAAGTTTATGGGCCGCTGCCCTGGTGAGCCTCGGGACCGCATTATCCGGCTGCGGAATGCCGGGGACGCCGCTGGCGCCGACGTTGAATCTTCCGGCGCAGGTCAGTGACCTCGCGGCAATGCGTACCGGCGAACGGGTTCGTCTGACCTGGACGATGCCGACCAAAAACACTGACAAGCTTTTGCTGAAGGGCAAGGTGCAAGTGCGCGTGTGCCGCAAGGCGGGTAGTGCGCCCGATTGTGTACCGGTGGGAAATCTGGAAAAAGACCCGGGAGCTGCCGTTGACGTGGGGCAGGAATTACCGGAAGAACTGGCGACCGGTGTGCCGCGACCACTCACATATTATGTGGAGCTTCTGAACAAGAATGGGCGATCGGCTGGATTGTCGAATCCTGCAGTGGTGGCTGCTGGGGAGGCACCTGCTGCGGTGCTAGGCCTGGATGCGCAGATTCAAAAAGTAGGCGTCGTGCTGCATTGGAACGCTGCACTGGAAGGACCTTCGGCATCTGCGGTTCGTTTGCAGAGGACACTCCTGACGCCAGTTTCCGCAGCCGCCGTGAAGCCCACGCAAGGTGCGCTTGCGCCTGCGCCCGAGCCGGTAGAACAGAATTTGCTGGTTGAAGTGAAGGATCGCGCACAAGCAGGCGCGGTGGACTCGAACATTCACTTTGGGCAAACCTATGAATATCGCGCCCAGCGCGTGCTGCGCGTGAGTGTGAGTGGAGCAATGATGGAGTTGGATGGGCCGCTATCGCCGCCGGTACGCGTCGAAGCCAAGGATGTGTTTCCGCCAGCGGCGCCGAAGGGGCTGGCCGCTGTGGCTGTTGCAGCAAACAACGAGACGGCGGCGGGAATTGATCTTGCCTGGGAGCCGAACACTGAAAACGATTTGGCTGGTTATGTTGTGTATCGACGTGAAGGTGGCAGCGACTGGGAACGGGTTTCGCCAACAGTGTTGCTCGTGGGGCCAGGTTATCACGACGCGCATGTGCAGGCGGGGCACACATATGAATATGCGGTGACGGCCGTAGACCAGAGTGGGCACGAAAGTTTGCGGTCTGCTTCAACCCGCGAAGCTGTTCCCGGCGCGGAAGCTGTTCCTAACCAGTGAGTGCGCGGGGCTGGCGAGGAGGTTTTTCCCAATGAAGTATTGCCGGTTTTTGCTTGATAACCAGGTTCACTATGGCGCGGTAGAAGAGCGCTGGGGAGAGTTCTGGATTACCGGGCCGTCTCCCGCTCCGCCGGAGGATCTCGCGTTTCGGCTGAGTGTCGAGCAGGCCGCCGCTGAAAGTTTCGACTTTGATCCGATGCCGTTGAGCGTAGCTAACCTGCTGCCGCCGGTTACTCCTCAGAAGATTATCTGTGTAGGACGCAACTACCAGGATCATGCGCGCGAGCTTGGCAACGAGATTCCAGTTGAGCCGCTGATTTTTTTCAAGCCGCCTTCATCGCTGCTAAATCCGGGAGGAACGGTGCTGCTGCCGAAGGCATCGTCGCGCGTTGATTTTGAAGGCGAGCTGGTGCTGGTGATCGGCAAACGTGTGCACAAGCTGGCGGAGGATGCGGATCTGCGCGGAGTCATCCGCGGATGGACGCTGGCGGATGACGTTTCTGCGCGCGATTTGCAAAAGAAGGACGTGCAGTGGACGCGAGCCAAGGGGTTCGACACGTTTTGTCCGCTGGGTCCATTTTTGAGCGATGAGATTGATCCGATGGTAGGAGTAACGCTTGAAACGCGCGTAAACGGCGAGATGCGACAACATGCGTCGACTACGGATTTTATTTTCGGCATACCGAAATTGCTGAGCTTTATTACGGAGGCGTTCACGCTGGAGCCGGGCGACGTGATACTGACTGGCACGCCAGCGGGAGTGGGTCAACTAAAGGCAGGCGATCACGTTGAAGTGTCGATTGCAGGTCTGGGGACGCTGAACCATTCTGTTGAAGGTGACGTGAATTGAGCCGATCGAAAACCGGCATGCACCCGACACGCAGGCGACGCATCGTAATTAGAGGTAAACTAATGCCGGATATGCTTAGCGCGGGAATCCCCTTCACAGGAGGAAATATGGCCCACAATCTGCTTGAACAACTTCGTAGCTACACCACCGTTGTCGCCGATACGGGTGACATTGGGGCGATGGAGAAATTTCGCCCGCAGGATGCCACGACCAACCCATCGTTGATTACTGCCGCGGCCCAGATGCCGCAATATCAGCAGATTGTGGACGATGTTCTGATTGAAGCGCGCAAGGAGTTGGGCGACGGCGCGGGAGATCAGGCGGTTGCGAACCTGGCCTTTCAGCGCCTCGCGGTTGCGTTCGGAAAGAAGATCCTGGCGATTATTCCTGGTCGTGTTTCGACCGAAGTGGATGCGCGGCTCTCTTACGACACTGAAGCCACGATCAAGCAGGCTCGCGCCATTATCAAGCAGTACGACGAGGCTGGCATTGGGCACGAACGGGTGTTGGTGAAGATCGCTTCCACGTGGGAAGGTATTCGCGCGGCTGAAGTGCTGGAGAAGGAAGGCATTCACTGCAATTTGACGCTGCTGTTCGGCCTGCATCAGGCGATTGCGGCGGCAGACGCGGGTGCGACGCTGATTTCGCCTTTCGTGGGGCGCATTCTTGACTGGTACAAGAAGGATACTGGCAAGGATTATCAGGGCTCGGACGATCCCGGAGTCCAGTCGGTAACGAAGATCTACAACTACTTTAAAAAATTTGGCTACAAGACCGTGGTGATGGGCGCGAGCTTCCGCAACATTGGCGAGATCAAGGAACTTGCGGGATGCGATCTACTGACCATTTCGCCGCAATTGCTGGGCGAACTCGAATCGACCGAGGGTGAACTGCCACGCAAGCTCGATCCGAAGGCTGCGCAATCGTTGTCAATCGAGAGGATCAATGTAGACAAGGCCAAATTCGACCAGATGCACGCAGAAGATCGCATGGCGACGGACAAGCTCAAAGAAGGAATTGAGGGCTTCTCCTCTGCGTTAGTAAAGCTGGAGGGGATGCTGGCGGCGCGGCTGGCGGCGCTTGAATCGCGTGCACCCGCGGCGGTGTAAGCGCTTTTTATAGAACGATGTTGCGAGGAGGGCAGCCTAAGTGGCTGCCCTTTTTGTATCTAAGCAATACCCGGACTGCATTTGCAGTCGGAGGGAGCAATTGCTAACAAAATTGGGTGGTACTCTTGGCAAACACAACAATTCGCGTAATCTCAGTGTTACAGCAGAATGAATGGGCGCTCATCCGCAGCTTCCCCAGTGCAGGCGCCAAAACATACAACGGTTGATGGAGTGCAACTGGCAGGAGGAGTGTATGCAGGAACAGACACATCCACTTGAGCTCTTCTTTCAGCAGGCTGTTCGGAATATCTACGAGGGCAAGCTTGGGCTGAACGATCCAGACGTGACGGCCTACATAGCACGGCTGCTTTGCGAGTTCTCAGATTCGGAGAGGCTTTACAGCGTTCGCGATGAGATGGGGCGGCCGATTGAAGAGCTGACCGACATGCTCGAGGCTGCGGATCCGGTGAATGGCTCGGCGGCATCGTTTGACGCGGAACGCGCTGTGCGTAAGCACATTGGGGACTATGCGCTGTTTGTGGGCGGAATGTATCCGGAGGCGATTGTCTCAAATCGTCGCCGCAGGCGGCACCAGCCCAGCCTGAACGAGCTGATCCATGCGGGCAAAGAGAGCTACTACATTGTGAGCCAGTTCAACCTGTTCGAATACGAACAGGAGGCGCCGCTGTTCGCGCGGCTCGCAGATGGGTTTGAGCGCTGCATCCTTGGCCTGACCATGGTTCGCGAAGAGATTGGGCCGAAGAAGAAGCTGTTGATGCCGCCGCAAATAAACTGAATTCCAGAGGAGCCGTGGTATCCCAGGTCTCAAAATCAAGGCCCGGGATACTAAAGCCTTGCATTATTCCGACCATACCCCGAGAGTGTTGCCGAGGCCATCAGTGAAGTGGCAACGGCGGCCGCCGGGGAACTCGAAGATGGGCACGACGATGGTTCCTCCTGCTGCGCTGATCGCGGCTTCAGTGGCTTTTAAATCCGAAGAGTAGAGAACGACGAGCGGAGCGTAATCCGGTTGCGCCTGTTTTGGCTGGCCGCGCCGGAAGCCAATGGCGATACCCGCGGCCTCTGGTGTGGAATCGATATAGTCGGGGCCCCAGTCCTTGAATGTCCACCCAAAAACAGTGGAGTAGAACTGTTTGGCGCCTGCAATGTCAGTGGTTGCGAATTCGATGTAGTTGATTTTGTGATGGACAGCGGGATTGCTCATGTATCTGCTCCTTGAAAAGTGGCCTTGCGTAGATGAGAGCAGAAAGGTGTAGCCAATCGAGGCGCGCACACCTTCCCAGTGTGCTCTTGACGCCTCCATCCGCAATCTCTCAAGAGCAGGAGAAAGCAGGTAGAGCCCGCTGATTGAATGCAAGGCGCGGGCTGCCGAGGTACCCGACTAAATTAGCAGATTTGTGCGACGAGTAGGAACTCGATTTTGATCAGCGGCCGAGCTGGATCGCGATACCGCCGATGATGGCACGCGATGGCATATTCACGCCGGTGATCTCCTGATAGCCGGTGTTGGAAAGATTTGTGAGGCGGAGATAGGGACGGATTTTTCCTGAATCATGTGTGAAGGCGACATTCCACACCGGATACACGGTCTGCTTATAACGCTGTGCGAGTTGCACTGCATTCGTAATCGCAAACGCGTGATGGAATGCGATGGACCAGTCGGCGTGGATGTTCTGGACGGGGTAGTTGAAAACGTACTCCGATTGCAGGCCGTTCAATGCGCTCTGCGCGCCGTGCAGCGCGGTCCATGCGACATGCACGGTCTGCGACTCCGCCGGAATCCAGGTAAAGGTCGACTCGACCCCGGAGAATTGCAGGCCATTGAGATTGACTGCCTGCCATTTTTGCGCGGCGCTGGGGCGCACGTAGTCGATGGCATTGTGCTGCCGCGAGTAGAAGCCGGTGATGTTGAGCGCGATACGAGTTGACGGAGCCCAATCAACGCCGCCGTCGCCAGTCCATGCCGACTCGGGCTTGAGGGTCGGATTGCCGATCGTCGTGGGATCGGAATAGTAGAGGTCGGTGTAGGTGGGAATGCGAAATCCGTAGCCGCCACTCGCGCGGAGCTTGAGCTGATCGGTAACGCGCAGGCTTCCGGAAAGCTGCGGAGCAAACGCAGCTTGCGCTCCGCCGGAAAATATTTCTTCGCGCGCGCCCACAGATAAACTCCAGCGACGTTTTGCGGGGCGAAGATCGAGATCGACGTAACCTGCGCCGCGATTGCGAGCGTGAATGCCCAACGCGTTTGAGATAACGGTCCCTGAGAAGTTGTGGCTATTGATGGTGTCGCCGTCCGACTCGAGACCCAGTAGAAGCAGAGAGGGCGAGGCGAGCGGAACCGTATGGCGCAGCGAGGCTTGCCAGGAACCGTCGATATGCCGGTTCTCATAGACCGATGGATTGGTGCGCAGCAGGACAAAGTCGTCGGTGTGGCGACGGTAGCCGAAGGCCGCAACGGTGCGGCTGCCGAGCTCCTGTCGAATAGAAGCGAACCATCCCTTGGTGCGCTCCCATGAGTTGTAGGGGCCGTAGAACTGATTGGCTCCGAAGGCGCGATCGCTGCCGGCGAAGAGCAAATCGGTGATGCCAAGACGTGTGCCGGTCCAACTTTCAACGGAGGCATCTTCGTTGCGGTAATCGCGGTCGGCCATGAAGCCGGTTGAGAAGTTGCGATCGGCAGTGATGCGTCCGCTCCAGCGGCCACGCGTTGCGCCGGCAAGCACCGATCCTTCATTCGACTCATAGCTGCCTTCAGCGCCGCGGAGAAATAGTGACGCGTGATCGGGCGCAGCAGTGAGGAAGTCGACAACGCCGGAAAGTGCGTCGACGCCGTGCAGTGTTGAGCCCGCGCCCTGAAGCACCTGTATCGAATCCATTGCCTCAAGGGGAACGGGCAGATCGAGCGTGTGGTGTGATGTCTGGCTATCGTTGATGCGGAAGCCATTGAGCAGGACGAGAGTCTGCTCAAAGCTGCCGCCACGCAGGACAATGTCGGACTGCGCGCCACCGCCGCCACGCTGCTCAATGAAGACGGACGAGTCTTGGCGAAGGAAATCGAGCGGCGTTTCGGCTGCGAGCTTTTTGCCCTGCAAGGGGAGCACGACAACGGAACGCGGCGACTCGGCGAGAGGGACCGGTGCGGCAGAGCCGAGGACGACCATCGTGTCAATGCGGCTGGGGATGGGTGCCGTGGAGTTTTGGGCCGCCGCGGCGTACGAGCAGAAGGCGAGTATGAGTCCGACGGGGATGAGTTTGTGCAGGGGCATAATTGTTTCTTTGAACATCATCCGGCACAGGGAAGCGCGATGGAGAGTGGTTCGATATTGCACTAAATAGTTTACTGCCTCAATCAATTATACTGTCGCCATGAGAATTGACGCGTTTTTGCGGGAAAGCCCCATGTTCGCGGTCAATCGTGCTGCGCGGCGGTTTGAGGTATTGGCGGCTGATGTTCTGAGGGACGACGGGCTGAGCTTCCTGGAAGGGTTGACGCTGGCGGCGGTGTTTTTTGAGGCGCCGAAGACGATCAAGCCGTCGCAACTGGCCGAGGCGTTTGGGACGACACGGGGCAACGTGAGCCATTGTGTTTCGTCTCTTGAGGCGAAGGGATTTTTACAGCGCAGGATTGATCCTGAGGATGCGCGGGCATATCTGTTGACATTGAAACCGCAAGGGAAGAGATGCGCGCTGCGCGTGATTGCGGCGCTTGATAAATTGCAGCGGGAGTTTGAAGCGGAGATTGGGAAGGCCGCGCTGGGGGAGATGATTAGGACGTTGAGGAAGCTGGAGGGGATTGTTAATAGCGCGTCTTAGGTCTATTCGTGAATTCGAAACGGAGTTGTTGAGGGCTGTGCTATCCCACCCTTGCACGATAGATTTGTGGAAGGATGGGGTACCCACTAATTCTTGATGGATCAAAAAATGGTTATTCGCGCGATTGCGGATACTACAAGATATATCTGCTCAGATCCTGATCCTTCACGATTGACGCCACCATCTGCTTAACGTAGTTGTCGTCAATTAGGAAGACTTTCTCCGGGCCGGTGGAGGTCATGCGCTCCAGGTAGGGAAGCGGCGTTGAGGATTCTTTCTTGATGGACTCAGAGAGCGCGGCTGCTGCTTCATCATCGGCGGGTCGGCGCGCTACGTCGGGTGCCAGGAAGCTGACGTCTTCTAGCACTCGCTCCATGATGGTGTGCAAGCGGCGTGCGCCGATGTTCTCAGTCTGTTCGTTTACCTTGAAGGCGAATTCAGCCATTTCGCGCAGCGCTTCAGGTGCGAATTCCAGGCGTACACCTTCCGTTTCAAGAAGTGCAGAGTATTGCTTGGTGAGCGATGATTTGGGCTCGGTGAGGATGCGCAGGAAATCGTCGCTGGTAAGCGATTGCAGTTCAACACGAATCGGGAAGCGACCCTGCAGTTCAGGAATGAGATCGCTGGGCTTGGATACGTGGAAGGCTCCGGCCGCGATGAAAAGAATGTGGTCAGTGCGAACCATGCCGTAACGCGTGTTGACTGTGGTGCCTTCAACAATGGGTAGAATGTCGCGCTGCACGCCTTCGCGCGAAACATCGGGGCCATGACCGCCTTCGCGTCCGGCAATCTTGTCGATCTCGTCGAGGAAGATAATGCCATTCGATTCCACACGCTCAACTGCGGAGCGGTTCACGGCATCCATGTCGATGAGTCGGCCTTCTTCTTCAGTTACCAAATAGTCGAAAGCATCGCCGACTTTCATTTTGCGTTTCTTTGAGCTGCCGCCGAAGATGTTGGGCAGCATGTCCTTGAGGTTCATCTCCATGTCCTCAAGGTTTTGGTTGCTGATGATGCCAAATTGCGGCGTGCCGCGTTCGCGCACGTCGAGCTCAACCATGCGATCGTCGAGTTTGCCTTCGCGGAACTGCTGGCGAAGTTTCTCGCGCGAGCGCTGGTGGCTTTCGGTACCGGGCAATGAAAGTTGGCCGTCCTGCTGATGCGGAGCGGCGGGTGGCGGCGGCAGAAGCAGATCGAGGAGACGCTCTTCGGCGTTCATCTCGGCGCGGTCCTCCACTTCTTCAAGGCGCTCTTCGCGCACCATGTCTATGGCGATTTCTACGAGGTCTCGAATCATCGATTCGACGTCTCGGCCAACATAGCCTACCTCAGTAAATTTGGAGGCTTCAACTTTGAGGAAAGGTGAGTTGGTGAGCTTGGCGAGTCGGCGCGCAATTTCAGTTTTGCCAACACCGGTAGGCCCAATCATGATGATGTTTTTGGGCATGATATCGTCGGCGAGGTCGGGTGGCAGCTTCTGACGGCGCTGGCGATTCCGCAGCGCGATCGCGACGGCGCGCTTGGCCGCGCGCTGGCCCACGACATGCTTGTCAAGCTCGGTGACGATCTCGCGCGGGGTAAGCTCGTCGAGCGATACGTCCTGTTCTTCGGCGGATGCGGGAAGGTAGATGGCCATGAAATGCTGCGGGCTTCCGGACTAGCCCTTCAACTCCTCGAAGGTGACCTGGTCGTTGGTATAGATGCAGATTTGGCCGGCAATCTTCATGGCTTTTTCGGCAATTTCGTGGGCGCTGAGATCGGTATTCTCCATGAGCGCACGCGCAGCGGCGGTGGCATAGCTGCCTCCTGAACCAATGGCAGCAAGAGGCTCGTCGGGGTCGATCACGTCGCCGGAACCGGAGATAAGGAAAGTCTGGCCCGTGTCGGCCACCAGCAGCAGTGCCTCAAGATTGCGCAGCATCTTGTCGGTGCGCCAGTCCTTGGCGAGTTCTACGGCGGCGCGATTGAGGTTGCCGGCGTATTGCTCAAGTTTGGACTCAAAGCGCGTGAACAGATTAAAAGCATCTGCTGTTGAGCCGGCAAATCCAGCGAGAATTCTGTCCTGATAGAGGCGGCGAATCTTTTTTGCAGAGTGCTTGAGTACGTGGTCGCCGAGCGTGACTTGGCCGTCCGCAGCCATGACCACCTGGCCATTGCGGCGAACGCAAATGACAGTTGTGGAACGAATTCTGCGTCGTGGGGAAGCGTTCATGCTTTCGTCCAAAGGCAACGGATTAACCTCTGCAGATTGGCGGGTTATAGGCCACCGCCGTGGAGTCTGCATCCATTGAGTATAGGTCATTCGGCCTGGTAGCTGCTGCTACGGTGGGCAGGCAGGAGGTGCAGGAAATGGATGAAAAGCCGCCAGAAGGTTCGCGCTTTTCAGCCACCCGATAGGTTTATGGGGAAGGGGGAACCGGTCATTCCAATTGCGCGGTTTGGGATGGGAAAAGGGAAATCGATACTGCGTTATCCTTGAGATGAGAGAGTTGAGGCGGCCCCCCGGTTCAAATGACATTGTCCACGTCCACCAGAGTCGCATGGGAGATCGCAGCCGGAGTTACGGCAGTTGCCGGAGTGGGGGCGATTGGTCTCTGGCTTGCATTGCGTAAGAAGCCCACGGCCAAGGAACTTGAGCGTCGGCGACGCGATTTTCTGGTTCAATCTGGACGGCTGGTAGATGGAATACTGTTGGATTTTTACTCGGTAGATGCGGAGGATGGCCGAAAATTGACGTTGCTGCTGTTCAACTACCGTATAGGCGGCGTGGATTACGAGTGTTCTCAGGACGTTACGGACATGACTGAAGTGGTGGACCCGGAGCGCATCCAACTTGGCCTTCCGTGCTCTGTGCGGTATCAGCCAGGCAATCCCCAGAACAGCATTGTTGTTGCCGAACGGTGGACCGGATTGCGCGCGGGGCTGCCTGTGCTGCCAGAGTATAACGACCCCGAACCGAACGATATCAGCCATCTGCGTCCGGGAGAGCGCTGAAGTCGAAATTTGGCGGCCCGCAAAGTCGCAATTAGACTACATGTATGCATGTCCACGCGGCGCCAACGGGCCCGGCAGCAAATCGGACAACTTCGGTACTTCGGTTTTCGCTGGCGGCGACGCTCGCTTATGTCGTTGTGACGCTGATTGCGGGATTGCGCGCCCACTCGCTGGCACTGCTGTCGGAATCGGGCCACAATGTATCGGATTTTCTGGCGCTGCTGCTAAGCTTTGCGGCTGTCTACTTTCAGTCCCGTCCGGCTGACGACGCAAGAACCTTTGGATATCAAAGAGCCGGCGTGCTGGCTGCGTTCATCAATGCCGCAACACTGATCTTCATCGCACTCTGGATCGCTTACGAGGCCGTCCACAGGCTTTCCAACCCCGTAACGGTGCAGCCCCGGATCATGATGGTGGTAGCTGCGGCTGGCGTGGTGATGAACGGTGTTATTGCGGCGCTGCTGTGGGGTGTGGCGCGGGACGTGAATCTGCGCTCCGCATTTCTGCACATGGCCGGCGACACGCTTTCAACTGCCGCGGTCATTGCGGGTGGCGCGGGAATTCTACTGACGGGGAAGAACTGGATCGATCCGGTGCTGTCGCTGGTAATTGCAGCGCTCATTTTATGGTCCAGCGTCGGGATTGTTCGCGAAACGCTGAACATTCTGCTTGAGGGCACACCACGCGGCGTTTACTTGGCGGATATCCGATCTGGCATGGAAGCGGTGGATGGCGTAGTGAACGTGCACGACCTGCATGTTTGGTGCCTGGGTTCGCAGTCGAGCGCATTGGCGTGCCACGTGCAGATAGCGGATATTCCGCCGTCAGAAAGCGCATGCATCCTGGTGAACCTGAATCATGTGCTGAAGGAGCATTTTCACATCGCCCACACGACGATTCAGTTTGAGCACATTGGATGTGAGGCGCTGCATGGATGCGTTGTCCCTCCTGAGGAGATGACGAGCGGCGGCCAGGCTCATCACGGGCACGTACACTAGAGCGCAGCGAGGAGACGAGGGGATGGCCGAGACGAGCCGTTGTGCCGCGCCAGCAAGTTGGGGCGCGGCTTTGCTTTTGGTGGCGTTTTGCTTTTCTGCTCTGGATGCGCAGACCGAGGGCCAGGCGAAAGACATATCGAAACTGGAAAAACTGAGCGGAGCCTATGCGAGCAGTGAGGAGCCGGATGTTCCGCTCAATTTCTACGTGGAAAACGGCAAGTTCGTGATCGAAGCTGAGAACTCCGTGCCGACGAAGCTGACGGTAATCTCCGACGTTGAATTTGGCTATCCGGGAGCGAAAGCGACAGCGCGATTCACGACGGATGATGCTGGGCGAGGAGTGAGCCTGACATTTTCGACTGCGGCCACTACTGTGTACTCGCGCGTTGGTCCGCCGATTCATCATACGTTCCACGATTATCGGCGCAGTGAAGCAATGATCCCCATGCGCGACGGAGTGAAGTTGCATGTGGTGATACTGAAACCGGCCGATATTGCGGGGCCTTTGCCGTTCCTCATGCAGCGAACCCCATATGGGTGCGACGGTACTAACCGCGAATCGTTTTTTTCTCAACGGCCGGAACTGGCGCGCGATGGATACATCTATGTTTGCGGTGACATTCGCGGTCGCTTTGAGAGCAAGGGCCAATTCATCATGAGTCGGCCCATGGCTGATCATCACAATCCGAACGCTGTGGACGAAAGTACCGATGCCTTTGACACGGTTGCGTGGCTGCTGAAAAACGTAAGTGGGAATAACGGCCGCGTGGGTGTGCTTGGAACAAGTTATCCGGGTTTTCTGGCGATGGCGGCGGGCATAGATCCGCATCCTGCGGTCAAGGCGATTTCGCCGCAAGCTCCGATGATCGACGTCTGGATAGGTGATGACTTCTTTCACAACGGGGCTTTCAGGCAGAGCTATGGCTACGACTATGTGTATGGCATGGAACGAAGCAAGGGTATGAGCATTGTGAGCTACGGCAATGATGGAGGGTCGACGGATGGCTTCGATTATTTTTTGAAGAGAGGATCTTTTGCAGAGGACGTAAAGCAATCGGGAACGAAGCTGCTACCGACATGGAAGCTCTTTCTGGATCACCCTGCCAATGATTCGGTGTGGTCATCGCGCGGAGTTGAAAAGTGGTTGAATGCCGTAACCGTGCCGACACTGAGCGTTGGCGGCTATTACGACCAGGAAGATATGTGGGGGCCGCAGGAGCAGTACGCCAAACTGGAGGCGCACGACGAGAAGCATGAGAATTTTCTTGTTCTGGGACCGTGGCGGCACGGGTACTGGTCGGCGTCGACGAGGAATTTGGGAGACCTGCAATTTGGTCAGCCAGTGGGGAAGGAATTCCGCACGCAAATCGAGTCAAAGTTCTTCTCGCATTTTTTGAAGGACGAGCCTGGCACGAATGCGTCAAAGTTCGACTTGGCGGATACGGCGAGCTTCCAGACCGGATCGAATACGTGGAAGTATTACAGTCATTTTCCGCCGCGCCAGTCGCAGGTGAAGGCTCTGTATCTCGAAGGCGGAGGGCTGGCGGATTGGGAAAAGCCTGTAGGCGAAGCTACAACAGCCTACACCAGCGATCCTGCGGATCCGGTTCCGTATCGACATCGGCCGATTCAGCCGACCTACAGCCCGGGCTCAGATTGGTATCTGTGGCTGACTGAAGATCAGCGGTTTGTCACTGCGCGCAAAGATGTTGCGGTATGGAAACTGCCGGTGCTTACCAGGGATCTGACACTAACGGGCGAAGTTGTTGCCGATATTTTTGCCGCGACCACAGGGACCGATGGCGACTTGGTTGTGAAGCTTCTCGACGAGTATCCTGATGACGATCAAGATGTGAAGATGCGCGGCTATCAGCTTATGACGAACGCGGAGATCTTTCGCGGCCGGTACCTCGAGAGCTTTCAGAAACCTGCTGCCCTTAAGCCGGGAGAAATTCGCGAGTATCGATTTTCATTACACGATGTGGATCACGTATTCAAGGCTGGGCACACGGTAATGGTCGAAATCCAGAGCACCTGGTTCCCGCTGTACGATCGCAACCCACAAAAGTTTGTCCCGAACATCATGAAGGCCAAGCCGGCGGACTTCATGAAGGCTACAATTACGGTGTATGCGGGACCGGGACATGAATCGCGACTGATGGTGCCGGTAATGAGCGGCTGCGAGCAGCCTGATTGCGACTGAACGAAAGAGGGTTTTTGCTATGGCACGGGTGTTTTGGGTCGTGGGCCTCTCGATTACGCCGGCGATGTTTTTAGGGAGCATAATACTCTGCATCGCGGCATTGATTACTCACCGGCATTTGAATTTAACTGGCTGGGCTTTTCTTTTGATCGGTATCTATGCTGTGAAGTTCACCTTCGAACGATTGCGAGCCGCGATCAAATACGGCGACCCAACAAAGGATCTTGGTTCTCCTAGCTGACTATGAAGTTCGGGCGGCATGTCGGATATCGCAGTGACCACTCATTTTGCGGTAAAATAATGACAGGAATGATACTGCACCAGCCCATCCCGGCCCTCCTCTAGCGGCTCCCGCCGCCTACACTTGTTCCCTGCCCATTTCCTTACACAACTGATTCGATTGAAACCCGCAAGCCCGGAGGGCCAATATGATTGACCGCCTGGAACAAATGGAGCAGCGCTACAACGAACTGCAGTCGCAGTTTTCGCTGCCTGATGTGATTAACGATCACGAGAAATATCAGAAGACCGCCAAGGCGCTGCGCGAAATTGAAGAGCCGGTGGAGAAGTATCGCGAGCTAAAGCAGGTGCAACAGGGGCTTGCCGATGCACGCGCAATGCTGGCCGAGGGCGACGCTGACCTGCGTGCCATGGCACAAGAAGAGATTGCGACGCTGGAGCCGCGTGAGGAACAGCTCAACGAAGAGTTGAAAGTGATGCTGATTCCCAAGGATCCGAATGACGAGAAGAACGTAATTCTCGAAATTCGCGCTGGAACGGGCGGAGACGAAGCATCACTGTTTGCGGCTGAAGTATTTCGCATGTATACGCGCTTTGCCGAGCAGCACAAGTGGAAGGTAGAAGTGATGTCGGTATCGGAATCCGGCATTGGCGGATACAAGGAAGTGATTGCCATTATCGAAGGCGAGCGCGTGTACTCACAGCTGAAGTGGGAGAGCGGTGTGCACCGCGTGCAGCGCGTTCCTGCAACAGAAACGCAGGGCCGCGTGCACACGTCGGCGATCACAGTGGCGGTGTTACCTGAGGCCGAAGACGTGGACATCAAGATTGAAGCCAAGGATCTGCGCATTGACACGTTCTGCTCGTCGGGGCCGGGTGGGCAGTCGGTGAATACTACATACTCCGCGGTGCGCATTACGCACATTCCGACCAACACGGTTGTTAGCTGCCAGGATGAAAAATCGCAGATCAAGAATCGTGAAAAAGGATTGCGCGTGCTGCGTTCGCGCCTGTACGAGCAAGAGATGGAACGACAGAATGCCGAGCTTGCCAAAGAGCGCAAGCAGCAGGTAGGCAGTGGCGATCGTAGCGAAAAGATTCGCACCTATAACTTTCCGCAGAACCGTCTCACGGACCATCGCATCGGGCTTACACTGCACCAGCTTGACCTGGTGATGGAAGGGCGCCTGCAGCCGATTGTGGATGCGTTAATGGCGCACTACCAGGCCGAACAGTTGAAGGCCAGCGCGGTTCAGGCGGCGTAAGTTGACTTCGCTTCGAGAATGGTTGCAGCAGGGAGAGGCGCGTCTGCAGGCGGGGCCGCACCCGGAACGCGCACGGCTTGATGCGGAGAACCTGCTGCTGCACCTGATTGGTAAAAATCGTGCATGGCTACTCGCTCACTCTGACGATGAGTTCGGCGGCTGCAAGTCGATTGGCTATGCGCAGCAGATCGAGCGGAGATTCGCGGGAGAGCCGATCCAGTACATCACGGGCGAATGCGAGTTTTACGGGCTGCGATTTCTCGTAAACCGCGACGTGCTGATTCCGCGACCAGAGACCGAGCACTTGGTGGAGAAGGTCTCGGATCTGGCTCCATTGTTTCCGAGCCCGAGGGTGGTGGATGTCGGCACTGGATCGGGAGCGATTGCAATTGCTTTGGCTCATGAGTGGCCGTGCGTGAAGGTGACGGCGATCGACATTTCGCAGCGAGCCCTTGACGTTGCAAAGTTAAACGCAAAGCTTATTGGCTTTGAAAGCCGACTTCGTTTTCTTGAGGGCGATCTGCTGGAACCGGTAGCGGAAGAGCAATTCGAATTTGTAGTTTCGAATCCCCCTTACGTTGCCACGGATGATCGTGCATCGCTGACTGTGGAGGTCCGCGATCACGAGCCGGAGGTGGCTTTGTTTGCCGGCTCGAATGGTTTGGATATCTACAGACGGTTAGCACCGGCGGCTTACAGTGTTCTTGTTCCTGGTGGATATGCTGTGTTCGAAATCGGGTACGGGCAGGCGAGGGATGTCGCTGAGTTATTTGCTAACGCGGGATTCGTAGAGATCGAATTCGCAAAGGATCTGCAGGGTATCGACCGTGTGATTGCGGGTCGCCGTTAAATCTGAACGAAGTAGCATCATAAACACCGCAGCTGTGCATTTTAGTTTTCAATCTCCATCGAATACTCTTGAACTAATCCCTTTCTGGAAGGAAATCCTTAATGTTGTCATCCAAAGGTTTTGCAGCGCATAGTGCGCAAACACCACTTGCTCCGTTTACTTTCAGCCGTCGTGAGCCTGGACCAACCGAAATTGCAATCGAGATTCTCTATTGCGGCGTGTGCCACACCGATATACACATGGCGCGCAACGAATGGGGCCAGTCAATGTATCCCATGGTGCCTGGACACGAAATTGTCGGCCGCGTGAACGCAGTTGGGGCCGCAGTGAAGAAATTCAAGGCTGGCGATATTGCGGCCGTCGGCGTGATTGTTGACTCGTGTCGCAAGTGCGCACCATGTGATCGCGGCGAAGAGCACTACTGCCTTGAAGGCCCAACGCTGACTTATGCGGCGAAGGATCGAGTGGACGGCACGACGACGATGGGTGGCTACTCCAACAACTATGTTGTGGATGAACGCTTCGCACTTACGGTGCCGGCGAATCTCGATCTTGCCGGAGTGGCGCCGCTGCTGTGCGCGGGCATCACCACTTACTCGCCGCTGCGTCACTGGAAGGTGGGACCGGGCATGAAAGTCGGCATCATTGGCCTTGGCGGGCTGGGCCACATGGCACTGAAGTTTGCGCACTCGTTTGGCGCGCACACCGTACAACTGACGACTTCGCCCAAGAAGAAGGAAGACGCGATTCGGCTCGGCGCTGACGAGGTTGTAGTTTCAACGGACGAAGAGCAGATGAAGAAGCACGCTGCGTCATTCGATTTCATCATCGACGCCGTTTCCGCTCCGCATGAGATGGCGCCCTACCTTGCACTGCTCAAGCAGGACGCGACGTTGACGATTGTGGGACTGCCGGAAAGGCCGCCCTCGATTGATATTTTTCAATTGATTTCGAAGCGCATTGCGGTAGCGGGATCAATGATTGGTGGCATGCCGGAAACGCAGGAGATGCTGGACTACTGCGGCAAGAACAATATTACCGCTGATGTAGAAGTGATTCCGATGGAAAAGATCAACGAGGCATTTGATCGGATGCTGAAGCAGGATGTAAAGTATCGGTTCGTGATCGATATGAACTCGCTGAAATAGGGACAAATAAAAGTTAGTACGAACAGGCCGCTAGATGCGGCCTGTTTTGTTTAGTTCGCTATAGAAGCCCAGATATTAGGCTCCTATTTCAAAATCGTGGCCTCCCCAGTCATAACGTTCAATTGCCATGGCTGGGGCGGCGGCAATTGCATCGCTCCGTTTTGCATATCGAGCGGCATCCAAAGATAGCGCGAATCCCAAAGCTCCTTGGGCTTCCAGATGTCGCCCATGAAGATGACGGTGGACATTTTTGATCCCGTAATTTTGAGCAGCATGGTGGATTGTGCATTGTAGGTGTTGGCCTCGGGCGGAGCCATGTCCTTGAACTCTGTCCACGGTCCGGCGAGCGAAGGCGCGGTTGCAAACACGTCTGGATTTGGACGCCAGCCAGTCATGTGCGAGCCAATCACGTAGTAAAGATTGCCGTAGTGGACAATCGCTCCGCCTTCGAGCGGAGCCTGGATGAAAGCAGTTTTCTCGACATTCATATAGTCATCTGTCAGCTTCGCAATAAAGAATCCCTTGGTGGGTCGCGATTCGAAGATGAGATATGCCGATCCGTCATCGTCAATGAATTGGCCGATGTCACGACTTTCCTGGTCGAGTGGCCGAAAGCTCTTTACGTAGCGATATTCGCCGTCGATCCGATCGCTTACGGCGATCATGACGCGAGCAAGTTTATAGCGAGCGTCGTCGAAGTGGGCATATAAAACAAATTTGTGCGTGCGCGGATTGACAAAAACCTTGGGACGCTCGAGCACCCAGCGTGGGCCCAGATGCTCTGGGTCAGAGAGAGCGACTACCTGGCGGCGAAACTTCCAATGGACGAGATCGCGCGAGGAATAGCAGGCCACGTAGCGCTTGTCAGGATCGTTGGTTTGAGAGCGGTCTTCGCCGAACCAGTAGTATGTGCCCTTCCAGAAAGTGATGCCCCCGCCGTGTGCCTGGATCTGTTGGCCGCGATCGTCAAGCCACGGCTCACCGGGCTTGATGGTGCCGTGGGCCGCGATGGAAGGGATCGCGGCCATAAGCGTGAACAGGAACAAACCGGCGAACTGGAATACGGCTTTTCTCATATCGTTCATCTCAGGCGGCCGGCGCCTGCGGGGCGTACAGACCAGGTCGAAGTTAAAAGAGCTCGTAGCCGGCAAACCAGTAGCCGATTTCGTAGGCTGCGGTCTCTTCGGCGTCTGAACCGTGAATGGCGTTTTCCTGGATAGATTCGGCGAAGCGCTTGCGGATGGTGCCGTCTTCTGCGTTGGCCGGATTGGTGGCTCCCATCAGCTTGCGCAGATCGGCTATAGCATTTTCCTTTTCGAGGACCATCAGGACTAGCGGGCCCGAGGACATGTACTCGGTGAGTTCGCCGAAGAACGGCTTGCTTTTATGCACGGCGTAGAAGCCTTCGGCCTCGGCTTTTGAGATGGTTTGCTTTTTGATGGCGACGATCTGAAATCCAGCCGCGTCAATGGCGGCGAGAATGGCGCCGGTGTAGCCCTTGCGGACTGCGTCTGGCTTTAGGATGCTGAAGGTGCGTTGCGGCACTGCACTGACTCCTCGAGAGATTTAATTGTCCTTTTCAATTGTAAAGGGCTTGGTGGCTGCCCATTGGTCTCAGCGCGAAAGCCGCTCAATTCTGATAAAGTGTCGCCATGTTTAAGATGGTCGCTTTGCCTAACCTTCTTTGTTGTGGCCTGTCGTTCGCAATGGCCGCCGCACCCGCGCTTTGCCAAACGAGCCCGGCATCAGGGCCGGCGGGCGGTTCAGAATTACACGTGTTCGATCCCACGCTGATTGACCACACCATTGATCCGTGCGACAACTTCTATCGCTACAGTTGCAACGGCTGGTTCAAAAAGAATCCTTTGCCTCCAGATCAGGTGAGTTACGGACAATTTACTGAGTTGTTCGAGCTGAACCGTTTGCATCTTAAGCAGATTCTTGAGGACGCGGCAACTCCGAGAGCGGCGCGCACGGCGAACGAACAGAAGATTGGCGATGAGTATGCAAGCTGTATGGATACCGCGACGGTGAACAAGCAGGGTATAGCACCGCTCCAGCCGGAACTGAACAAGATTGTGGCGCTCAAGTCGGCGGCGGCATTGCCTGCGCTGCTTGGGCATCTGCACACGATCGGCGTGGATGCATTCTTCGGCATGACATCAAGCCAGGATTTTGCCGATGCTAACTCGGTGATCAGTTACTACTATGCCGGCGGCCTGGGCTTGCCCGAGCGCGATTACTACACGCGTTCTGACGAAAAGAGCGTGGAGCAAAGAAAGCAATACTTGGACCACGTTCACAAGATGCTGGTGCTGACTGGAGAGACAGAGGCGCAGGCAACGAGTGATGCTGATGTGGTGATGGCGATTGAGACGCGGCTGGCGAAGGCTTCGCTCACTATTACCGAGCAGCGCGAACCAAAGAATCTGGATCACCCGACTGACGTCGCGAGCTTCAGCAAAGAGCTGACGCATTTCTCCATGGCTGATTATGTGGCGGAAGCGCATGCGCCAGCAGCAGGGAAAATGAACGATGCTGAACCAAAGTTCATGGCCGAGTTCAATGCGTTGCTTGCCGATACACCGATTGATCAGATCAAGACCTACCTGCGTTGGCACCTTATTCACGCTTATGCAAATACCAGCATGCCGGAGAGCTTTGAGGCGGAATCCTGGCGCTTTTACTCGCATGTGTTGAACGGGGCAGAGAAACAGCAGGATCGCTGGAAGCGCTGCACAAGCCGCGTGGATCGCGAGATGGGCGAGGCATTGGGACAGGTTTATGTGGCCAAGTATTTTCCGCCGGAAGAAAAGCAACGCGCCTTGGATATGACGGTGGCAATTGAACAAGCCATGAGTAAGGACATCGACCAGTTGGACTGGATGAGCACCGATACAAAGCTCAAGGCCAAAGCGAAATTGCACACCGTGATGAACAAGGTCGGCTACCCTGACAAGTGGCGCGATTACTCGAAGCTGAATATTGTGCGTGGCGATTCGATAGGAAATTTGGAGCGTGTGCGGCAGTTCAATTTTGCGCGCGAACTGGCCAAGATTGGCAAGCCGGTTGATAAATCCGAGTGGTACATGTCACCGCCGACTGTGAATGCCTATTACGATCCGCAGCAAAACAATGTGAATTTTCCAGCCGGATATTTTCAGCCGCCGTTCTTCAGTAACCTTGAAGACGACGCGGCAAATTACGGCGACATGGGGTCGACCGTCGGGCACGAGTTAACCCACGGCTTCGACGACCAGGGACGGCAGTTCGATGAAGCCGGCAATCTGAAGGACTGGTGGACGAAGGACGATGAGAAGAAATTCACCGACCGCGCCGAATGCATGGTAAAGCAGTACGACGCAATCGAGGCTGTGCCGGGAGTTCACTTGAACGGAAAGCTGACGCTGGGCGAAAACCTTGCCGATTTGGGCGGGCTGTGGCTGGCTTGGATGGCATGGCTCGACAAGGCCGATGCTGCGCATGTGGACATGGCGCAGTTGACGAATGGCTATACACCCGATCAGCGGTTCTGGATTGCGTACGCACAGCAGTGGTGCACGCAAACGCGACCGGAGCAGTTGCGGACGCAGGCGCAGACCGATCCCCATGCGCCGGATGAGTACCGGACGAATTCGGTGCTGCAGGATTTGCCGGAGTTTGGCAAGAGCTTCAGTTGCAGGCCGAAGGACAAGATGGTGATCGCAAATCCGTGCCGGATTTGGTGAGGACTGGCCGTCCGGGCCGAGACGGGCTAGGCCAGCAGAGAATCGAAATACGAAGGCCCGCATTCTCTGCGGGCCTTCGTGTTTCTTAGCGGACAGCTAGAAGCTGCATTTACGCTTTGCCAATTACTTTGGCGAGTGTTGCACCGATTTCTGCGGGCGACACTACTACGTGAATGCCGGCTTCGGTCAAGGCCTTCATTTTATCTTTGGCGGTGCCCTGACCGCCGCTGATGATGGCTCCGGCGTGGCCCATGCGGCGGCCCGGAGGCGCGGTCTGCCCGGCGATAAACCCGACCACTGGTTTCTTCACATGCTGCTTGACGAATTCCGCCGCAGCTTCTTCAGCGCTGCCGCCGATTTCACCAATCATGATGATGGCTTCAGTCTCAGGGTCGTCGTTGAGCAAGCGTAGCGCGTCAATGTGCGTTGTGCCGATAATGGGATCGCCGCCAATGCCAATGGCAGTAGACTGGCCGATGCCGCGTTGCGTGAGCTGATGAACGGCTTCGTAGGTGAGCGTTCCTGAGCGGGAGACGATGCCGACGGAGCCTTCTTTGTGAATGCGTCCGGGCATGATGCCGATCTTCGCTTTGCCAGGCGAAATGACGCCGGGGCAGTTAGGGCCTACGAGTCGCGATCTGGAAACCTTGAGCTTGGCCCAGACCTTGACCATGTCGAGCGTTGGAATGCCTTCGGTGATGCAGACGATTAGCGGAATGCCTGCGTCTTCTGCTTCGAGAATGGCATCGGCCGCGAACGGCGGCGGGACGAAGATCATGGTTGCGTTGGCGCCGGTGTCTTTTACGGCGTCGGCAACGGTGTTGAAGACCGGCCAGCCTTCATGCGTGGTTCCACCCTTGCCGGGCGTTACGCCGCCCACAACTTTGGTGCCGTATTCGGCGCAGCCTTTGGCATGGAAGGTACCTTCCTTGCCGGTGAGTCCCTGAACGATCAAGCGAGTATTGTTATCGACTAATACGGCCATCTCTATGCCACCGCCTTTGCAGCTGCAACAACCATCTCAGCTGCTTCTTTCATAGTTGCGCCCACTTGGAAGTTGAGACCGGAGTCCTTCAGAATCTTGCGGCCTTCTTCGACGTTAGTGCCTTCGAGGCGAAGGATGATGGGAACCTTCACATTAAGATTGCGCGCGGCCGCAACAACGCCTGTAGCCAGCCGATCAACGCGCAGAATGCCGCCAAAAATATTAATAAAGATAGCCTTCACATTCGCATCGGAGAGCAGAATTTCGAACGCATGTTCAATCTGCTCCTGCGTTGCACCGCCACCTACATCGAGGAAGTTGGCAGGGCTGCCACCGGCATACTGAATGATGTCCATTGTCGCCATGGCCAGACCTGCGCCGTTGACCATGCAAGCGATGGAGCCATCGAGCTTGATGTAGTTGAGCGAGTATTTGCTTGCTTCCACTTCAAGCGGATCTTCTTCGTCGACATCGCGGAGCGCCTTGATGTCCGCATGGCGGAAGAGCGCATTATCGTCGAAGTTGATCTTGGCATCGAGCGCCAACAGCTTCTCGTCCTTGGTGGTGATGAAGGGATTGATCTCGACCAGCGAAGCATCGGTGTCGACGAAAGCTTTGTAGAGGCTCTGGAAGAAGCCGACGGCCTGATTGATCTGCGTTGACTTGAGTCCGAGAGCGAAAGCGAGCTTGCGGGCCTGCCACGCGCCAAAGCCAACCGCAGGATCGATCGTCTCTTTGAAGATGGCTTCTGGAGTCTTGGCCGCGACCTCTTCAATCTCCATCCCGCCGGCCTGCGAGGCCATGAAAACCAGCTTGCCGGTGGCGCGATCGAGCACAATGCCGAGGTAGAGCTCGCGATCAATGGCCGCGGTTTCTTCAACCAGCAGGCGCTGAACTTTTTGTCCCTGAGGCCCTGTCTGGTGCGTGATGAGCTGCATGCCGAGAATATTCTTCACGTGGGTCTCGGCTTCTTCGCGCGTCCGCGCTACCTTCACGCCGCCGCCTTTGCCACGGCCTCCGGCATGAATTTGAGCTTTGACCACGACGCCTGTGGCGCCCTCGGCAAGCAGTTTGCGGGCCACGGCAGAAGCTTCTTCCGGTGTGTTGGCCACTTCGCCCCTTGGAACAGGAACACCGTACTTCGCCAGGATTTCTTTTGCTTGATACTCGTGTATTTTCATGTGGTTTTTAAGAGCCGCCCAGCCCGCTGTTGTTGGGGGATTCGGGACCAGGTCCGGGGAGTTCTCCGGGCCGGCGGGACCGTGCCAGCGGTAATCAAATCTTATCTTGCTGCACGTTGGAGCGGCAAACGGAGAGGCAGTTTACGAGTTGACAAGTCTACAAGTTGACGAGGTTACGGGGGCCTTGGGGTGAATGGTCTTGGGCGAATAAAGGCGGGTTCGCGATGCTGGGGCCGCAGGCCATTAACATGGTTGGTATGGGCGTGTTGAAGGAATTGTTGAAGCCGCTGGCTGAAGACGGTGCGGCGCTGACTCGCGAGCAGGCCGCAGCAGTGCTTGAGGAGATCCTCTCTGGCGGGGTTCCTGAGGTGCTGGTGGCGTCGATGGTGGCGGTAATGGCGACGCGCGGCGAGCAGGCGCCGGAACTGGCTGGCTTCGTAGATGTGATGCGGGCGCGCGTGACCCCGGTTCCGCTGACGGATGAGGAGCGGGCTTCGTTAGTGGACGTGGTGGGGACGGGCGGCGGAGGGCCTCTGACGTTCAATATCTCCTCGGGAGCAGCACTGGTGGCAGCGGCAGCCGGAGCCAAGGTTGCCAAGCACGGCAATCGCGCGGTCACGTCTCGATGCGGTGCCGCCGATGTTCTTGAGGCACTGGGCGTGCCGATCACGCTTGGCCCGGAAATGGCTGCGGAATGCCTTCGCGAGACGGGATTCATGTTCCTGTTTGCGCCGCTTTACCATCCCGCGATGAAAATTCTGGGACCGCTGCGCAAGACGCTGGGCTACAGGACGATTTTCAATCTGGTGGGTCCGCTTTCCAATCCTGCCGAGGCGCGAACGCAGGTGGTCGGCGTGTTGGCGCCCAGCAAGGTCCTGCTTGTGGGAAGGACGCTGGTAGCTTTGCGCGCCAAGCGGGCGTTTGTGGTGCATGGGTTGGACGGAATTGATGAGCTGACGACGACGGGTGAGTCCGTAGTGGCGCGGGTTGAAGAGTCGGAGACGGGCGAGTCGACATTGAAGGCATCGCGCGTGACGCCGGAGATGGCGGGTCTGCCCATGGCGACGCTCGACCAGTTTGTGGGTGGCGATGTGGCCACCAATGCGTCGCTTCTTTTCGATGTCCTGACAGGAATCCCAGGAGCGAGGCGCGACATTGTTCTGTTCAACGCCGCGGCTGGACTAGTGGCGGCGGGCCTGGCGACGGATTTGAAGCGGGGCGTGGAAATGGGTGCCGAGGCAATCGATTCAGGCCAGGCCGCTGTCACGCTGGAAAAACTGCGGCAGTTTGGTGCAAAGCACTCGACCGTGCAGTAGGTGCGCTCTGGAATCTCAGATTGACAAAACCTTGCAACATTCTCAAGGTGCGGTGTTCTAAGAAGTGAAGGAGACGGATAAATGGCGATTCGAACTGGAATTGCAGCAATGGCAATGCTGGTGGCAGCGGGCGCAGCGGTTGCGCAGCAGGCTGGCCAGGCACAACTGAAAATTGATTCCGCAAATCGCACCTTGACGGTCAGCGCAGAGAACACCGTTACGGTTGAGCCGGAGGTTGCGATTCTGCATGTGGGATTTGAGACGCAGCCGACAGATGCCAAGGGTGCCTATGCGGCGGGAACAGCTACTTCGAATGCGATCATCGGGGCGCTGAAGCAGGCTGGCGTGCCGGAGTCGGCAATTCGCAGCGAATGGCAGCACCTGAACAGCGTTTACGACAAGCCGCACAAGTTTACGCTGCAGCAGCAATGGACGGTTCGAGTAAAGCCCGAACAGGCAGCCCAGATGCTGGACGTGGCCGTGACGGCCGGAGCAACGAATAGTGGACAGATTGACTGGACAGTGGAGAACGAACAGGCGTTGCAGGACAAGGCGTTGGAAGGCGCGGCCGGCCGAGCTCGCGCACAGGCTGCAGTGCTGGCCAGAGGAATGGGCGTAAAGCTTGGCGCGCTTGTGTACGTGAGCAACCAGCAGTCGTCGCCGGTGATGCCGATGAGGATGTTTGCAATGAAGGCGGATGTTGCCGGGAATGCGCCGCCTCCGCCACCGTTGGCGATTGAACCGCATAAGGTGTCCAGTTCGGCTACGGTGTATGCGGTGTTCGCGATCGAGTAGACGGCTTACCTCTTGAAGGCTCAGGTTTGTCCTGAAAACGCAGTTAAGCGCACCTCTGCCGGGACTTCATTGGGCGGTCCGAGCCTATACGCCCCTAAATGAATTCCTGAGCGAGCCTCCGGAAAGCCCTCGCGGTCAGTTCTGAATCTTTGAATTGGGCGTAGTCATCGAATAGATAGTTGTTATAACATCTAATTGCTGAATCGGTCTTGATCGATTCAGCATTGCCGGAGTGTAACCCAATGACCAGCAATATCCTACGGCAGCCAACGGTATTCCTTCCTCATGGCGGAGGACCCTGCTTTTTCATGGACTGGACGTGGGGGCCGGCGGATACCTGGCATAAGACTCAACGGTTTCTTGAGGGTCTGGCGGCAAAGCTTCAGGAACGGCCGAAGGCGATTCTGGTGGTCAGCGGCCACTGGGAAGAGCAGGCATTCACTGCCGGCGACGCCGCAAAACCGCAACTGATTTTCGACTATTCAGGATTCCCGGAACATACTTATCGGCTCACATGGCCTGCACCCGGCGATCCGGTTCTTGCGCATCGCGCGGTTGAACTGCTGCAGGCGGCTGGATTGCCGGCCGGGGTGAGTGCGACGCGGGGCTTCGATCACGGCGTCTTCGTGCCCCTCAAAGTTGCGTTTCCTGAAGCGGAAATTCCGGTCGTCACGCTGTCGCTGGTGGAGACCCTCGACCCTGCTCTGCATTTAGCCGCTGGGCGCGCTTTGGCGCCGTTGCGGGATGAGGGAGTGCTGATCGTGGGCAGCGGAATGAGCTTTCATAATCTGCGCGCATACATGCAGCCCGAGACGGGCGAACGATCGCGCTCGTTTGATGAGTGGCTAACCAAGGCCGTGGGATCTCCGGCTGCAGAGCGCGATGGACTGCTGAAAGCCTGGAAACAGGCCCCATTTGCTGCGTATTCGCATCCGCGCGAAGAGCATTTGATTCCGTTGCTGGTGGCGGCCGGCGCGGGCGGGGATGCACCGGGACAGCGCATCTTCACAGACGATCCCATGGGCGCGACAATCAGCGCCTACCGGTTCGATGGCTGACTTCTTTCAAGGCCCGCGACGTCGCGCGTCACAGCACGTCAAACCAGCGGGCGGGTATAATCTGACCGATGGCGGCGGATACACAACCCGAGATCTCTGAAGCAGAAATCAGCAAGAGCGCAGCGCAGAAGCTGGCGCTGCTTGAGACGCGGTTGCGTCAATTGGGCCGGCTCATGGTGGCCTACTCAGGTGGCGTGGACTCCGCGTTTCTTGCGGCGACCGCGCATCGCGTGCTTGGCGACCAGGTGCTGGCGGTGCTTGCCGATTCGGCTAGCCTGGCGCGGCGCGATCTTGAACAGGCCTGTGCGTTTGCATTCACCCATGGCATTTCGCTGCAGGTGATTGCCACAGAGGAATTGGACAATCCCGATTACGCGAAGAACGATGCCAATCGGTGCTTTCATTGCAAGGATGAGCTCTTTACCACGATGAAATTGCTAGGCGAACGGCTCGGCTATAACGCCATCGCCTATGGCTTGAATGCCGATGACACCAGGGACTACAGACCGGGGCAGCGTGCGGCACAGCAGCATGAAGTGCTGGCTCCGCTTGCGGAGGCTGGACTGACCAAGGCGGAAGTTCGCGTGCTTTCGAAAGCAGCGGGCTATGCGCTCTGGGACCGGCCGGCTGCGCCCTGCCTTTCATCACGCGTGGAGTATGGCCGTAAGGTGACACGCGAGGTGCTGGAGCAGGTGGAGAACGCTGAGGAAAGCATGCGGCAACTGGGCTTCCGCGAGTTCCGGGTTCGCCACCACGGTGAACTGGCGCGCGTTGAAATTGCCCGCAATGAGCTGTCCCGCGCATTAAATATGGAGATGCTCGACGCCATTACTGCAGCGCTCAAGCACGTGGGATATCAATATGTAACGCTCGATACTGCAGGATTCCGGTCCGGATCGTTGAATGCGATTCTCCCTGTCGATGTTCTGGCTCGTCGCGGCGCCTGACGGCGTCCATCCCCTTCGATTTTGGGCGTGTTCTTTCCCTCCGGCCTCGCGTTCGGGGCCGAAAGTGTAATTGCATGCGCTCACCATTTAGAATCACAACGCAATGCGTATTGGATATCTTGAATGTTTCTCCGGGATCAGCGGCGATATGCTGCTGGGCGCGCTGGTCGATGCCGGCGTGCCTTTTGAGTCTCTTGCGAGCACTGCCGTGGCATTAAATGTTGGCGCGCGTCTTGAGTTGCGCAAGGTAATGCGCGGCGGACTGACGGGCACTAAAGTCGATGTGATTACGCCTGAGGGACTTGCGGAGACGTCTGGACACTCGCATCATGAGCATGCGCACGAAAACGCGCGTGAGCACTCACATGATGGGCACAATCATGGGCCCGATTCTCATGCGCACTCCCATGCGGAGCCGGTTCAGAAGCGTGTCGAGCACAGCCATGCGCCACACCGGCATCTTTCCTCAATCCTGAAGATCATTCAAGCTGCACCGCTTTCCGGAGCGGTGAAGGCTCGCGCTGTGCGTGCGTTTCAATTGCTGGGTGAGGCCGAAGCTGGCATCCATTCCATTCCCATTGAGAAGGTGCACTTTCACGAAGTTGGGGCGGTAGACACGATCGTCGATATCGTCTGCGCCGCCGCCGGCGCGGAGTTGCTGGGCGTTGATAAGTGGTTGGCTTCGCCACTCAACGTGGGAAGCGGCACGGTGAAGTGCCAGCATGGAACACTTCCGGTACCGGCTCCGGCCACGCTCGCGCTGCTGGCCGATGCTCCGGTTTATGCCGCTGGGCCGCCGATGGAGCGGGTTACTCCAACGGGTGCGGCGATTCTGCGAATGCTCGACGTGCATTACGACAAGTTGCCTGCCATGCGCATAACAGGCACCGGCTACGGTGCGGGCGGGAAAGATACGCCTGGCGAGCCGAACCTGTTGCGGCTGTTGATCGGAGAAGCAGAAGCGGATTCTTCCGATGCTGAACCAATCGCGGTAATTGAATCAGTGATTGATGACTCGAACCCGCAGGTGCTGGCCTACGTGAGCGAGTTGCTGCTGGAGCGGGGCGCGTGGGATGTGTATCGCGTTGCCGTACAGATGAAGAAAGGCCGCACAGGGGTGCAGCTGACAGTTCTTTGTCGGCCGGACCTGGTGGCAGCGCTCGAAGAAGTAATTTTCCGTGAGACAACCACGATTGGCTTGCACTGGCGGCTTGAGAAGAAGCATTCGCTGAAGCGCGATTGGATTGAGGTTACGACACCTTGGGGCAATGTACGTATCAAAGTGGCTCGTTGGCCCTCTGGCCAGATTGCCAATGCGTCACCCGAATACGAAGACTGCCGCAAACTCGCAACAGAGCGTAAGGTGCCATTGAAGCAGGTAATGCAGGAAGCGATGAAGTCTTTCGCCGCGGATCGGGACCGGGAAGCGGCTGCGTTCAAGGAGAATCAGTAATGGATCCCGCTGCCATTGAATTGCTGCTGAACGAAGTGCGCGAAGGAAAGACGGATGTGCCGGCCGCACTCCAGAAACTGCGCCATCTGCCGTTTGAGGACTTGGGCTTTGCCAAGCTCGATCATCATCGCGCGTTGCGTACCGGCATGCCCGAAGTGATATTTGCGGCCGGTAAAACTTCGCTCCAGGTAGCAGCAATTTTTGATCGCATGGCGAAGGCCGGTGGAAACGTGCTGGCCACCCGCGCATCTGCTGAGGCGTTTGAAGCAGTAAAGACCATTGAGCCTCGCGCCGTTTATCACCAGAGCGCGCGAGCAATTACGCTTCAGCAGGCAGAGCCCGTTCCGGGTAAGGGAACTGTTGCAGTGGTTTGTGCCGGCACCAGCGACTTGCCGGTCGCCGAAGAAGCGGCGATTACAGCACAGTTGATGGGGAACAAGGTCGACCTGATTGCCGATGTCGGTGTCGCTGGAATCCATCGCTTGCTTGCGCAGCAGAACTCGTTGAAGTCGGCGCGGGTGCTGATTGTGTGCGCAGGCATGGAGGGCGCATTGCCCACCGTTGTCGGTGGTTTAGTGAACGCGCCGGTGCTGGCAGTGCCGACAAGCGTGGGCTATGGAGCATCATTCGGCGGCGTGGCTGCATTGCTTGGGATGTTGAACACATGCGCGCCGAATGTCTGCGTAGTCAATATAGATAACGGCTTTGGAGCAGCCTGCATTGCTTCTCTGATCAACCATTTGTAGAAGCATTTGTAGAAGCTAATTGCAAAGCGGCTTGCCTAATCAACAGGTCGATTCTCGACACTCTTCATTTCCAAATTTTGTAAAATGGCCGCCCCCGTGAGATCTCGCCGGGGCGGCCATTCGTAGTTCGATGGATATTCATTGCCTCTTGGGCCGTCGGATGCTCAGCTAAAAGCGGAACGTCGGGCCGAATTCGAGGCGCAGGTTATTGTTGGCCCCGTTATTGAAATAAATCAAGTCGCCTCCCTCGATTCGGATGCCGATGGGGCCGGCGAATCCTTCAATTCCTCCGCCGGGGTAGACAGAGGGGAAATTGCCGCCATTGCCTACGCCAGCCACGCCACTACTGAATGTTGAGCCGGACGCAACCCCTGAAGTATTGGTGGTGAAATTGACGAACCCCACCTTCCCTGTGGCGAAAATGCGGAACGGGCCACCGCTTCCGACTTGGAACTTCGGGCCGAACAGTCCAGTAATGGGTCGGACGCTTGAGCGGACAAAAGTTGTGGACGCCCCGTTCTGGAAAGTTGTGGTGTAGTTGCGATCGAAGTCGTAGCTCATCTGGGCTTCGACTGCGATGTTAGGGTGAACGTTAAAGGCGGCACGAGCGCCCAGGCCGACGAAGTTGGTAGTGCTCGAGCCAGGAGAGAAACGGAAATAGTCGCCGAAGATTCCGACTTCTGCGTGATTCAATGTGAATCGACCCGGTTCGGGAGCCTGCGCACTCATCCACGACGACACGGCCAAAAGAGAAGACAATCCAAGCACGCGCACAATGTTTTTCATGTTGTTTTCCTCTATAGAGAATTTGTTTCTAGCGGTCATTACTTCGTTCTCAAGCCCTATCCAGCGAAATCAGATGACTTGGATGCACCAGTAATGGGGGAGGTTGGACTTGAGATACCCTCCGATACCACGGCATGCCAAGTTTGGGGGAGCGGATAGGTAACCGGCGCATGTTGATGAGCACCATTGAGATGGGTGAGTTGCCCTGGTTCTGCGTTTTCATGCGAGTGTGGCAGTTAAGCCACAGGGCTGAAAATCCGGCTCTTCCATTTGTCAAATTAAAGGTCGAAAATCAGGCAACCCGGAGGCGTGCCAGGGGCGTTGGAGCCATGCCCACTTAGGACAAAATGCGTCTAATATTGCGTGTCAATTTATGTGATTGCAGATTGTGATCTGACTCACTCATTTTTGACGTAGGTGTTCACTTTCGTTTCGCATTTCTTGTCAAAAAATCATGAATTTGAAGTCGTTTTCTGTATTGAACCAAGTTAGTAAGTACTTACACATTTAGCATGTCAAATAGCGTCATTACGGGTTTTTGAATGCCATGAGAGGGAAATAGATGTCAAAATGAAAAGCACTCGGTTGTAAGATGATGTAGAAACTTATCTCCAGTCTGATTCGCTGTTCAAGAGTCGAGAAACTGCCCGGCGCGCTTTTAAACTGTCGTTGAAATGTGAAAAGATTGACCCCATTTCATAAGAACAGTGATCGATATAGCCATCATCCGTACAGACCTGGCAGCTTCCGATGTGTTCCCATTCGAGGGAGTTGGTGCGGCCATGCAAAAGAAACGACTGGATTCCTGGAAAGCCATTGCAGAGTTCCTGGGCAGGAGTTTGCGGACAGTTCAACGATGGCACGAGCTCAACGGATTACCCGTTCATCACTTCGGCGGGCACAAAGGCTCGGTATTCGCGTACGAGGAAGAGATTGACGCCTGGCTCACTGGTCTTGCTGAGGGGGCCGGCGGTTCTGCTGCAAGGGCAGACGAACAGGTGGAGAGCGCGAAGCGCACTTCCCGAGAACTGACGACGACAGCGAACTCCATGTGGGAGACCCGATCTGTCAAAAGCATTCACACAATATCTGACCTTTACCACAAAGCCATCGATTTCGATCCAAGCAACGCTGCCGCATTCATTGGCCTCGCGAACGCAATGGTTTTTAGTGCCATGAATGACGTCACGGACGCGTCAATCGCGTTCCCAATAGCACAAGATGCCCTGCAACGGATCCCGCCGATGGAGTCAGATTCGATTGACGCAAAATGCCCGGCGGCATGGATTGATTTGCTCTACAACCGCAATTGGCGCCAGGCGCGAGCCAGGTTTGAAGACGTAGTCAAATTGCGCCCGTCGTCATCCTTCGCCAGATCGGGTCTTGCTTTGTCGAGAATTGCGGATGGCAATGCAGAGGAAGCGGTGGAATGCGCATGGGAGGCCTGGCGGTTGAATCCTCTCGTCCGTACGCTCAGCGGCCTTCTTTGCTGGTTCGTCTACCTGAATGGAGAATTCCAGCGCGTTGTAGAGTTGACTGCACAACTGAGATGCGCGAGTGGGAACGGCCCGGTCACGGGGATGATTGAGGCGCTGGTGTTTGCGCAAGACCCAAATCATGCCGATAACCTGGCACGCTTGGAAAGTGCTGCGCAGGAGCAGCCTCAGAATTATTTGCTTCAGGGAATACTCGGATACGCCTATGGAATGGCCGGCGAGGAAGCCAAGGCTCGAACCAAGCAGGCACAATTGTCGCAAAAGGCCGAGAACGCCAGCAAGAGTTGGAGCTATCCGCTGGCGCTAGTGTTGCTCGGCCTGGGTGAGAATCTGGAAGCCATTACATGGCTTGAAGCGGCGTTCGATGAAGGGTCACTTTGGAGCCTCGGGTTCAGGGCCGATCCGTTGCTGCGGAGTTTGAAAGGACATCCCAGGTTTGAACGTCTGCTGAGCAAGATCGGCGCGCCGGCTCCCTTTGGTGCGACCACGGAATACAGCAATAGCATTTCGGATCTATACCTGGACAGTGCAGTCGCCGGAAAGAGCTCTTAACAGTAGCTGGAAAAAGCTCTTAACTCAATTTTGTTCTCTTGACACATTTTTTCTCTTAACTCAATTTATTTTTTTTGTCACGAGACGCGCCCCGCAAATCAGTTATCGTCGAATAGAGTTCCGAAAACCTAGACCGCACAGGTTTTCTGTATGGAAATAGCCTAAAAGTGGTAGCACGTACTTACTTCGGTTCATGACTCCCTTGAGGCCCCCAAGAGAATTCCTTTGCAGTCTTTCCCTAGGAATTGTTAATTTATGACACGTAATGACGCTTTGACACGTGTCTTGACGCTTCTCGGAATGGTAGTAATGGCTTACTCTCATTTCAGGCATACCGGTCAAAACGTGGCCAACGTGAAGTTGCGATACGAGTCGTGTTGATGCTCTAAATGCGACTGTATTGACTGCTCCGAAGCTCTGAATATTCGGTTTCGGTTGCAGTGAAGGCTCACCAAGCCTCGTGCGCTTCTACTCAAGGCGCGCAAGTGTACGGTTGGCGATTTGAGTAACTGACTTTGCTAAGTCAGCATGGCGAAGCCTTATCTAATTGTCTTCAATCTGGGGGTACGATTCTGAAGTGATTTCGCGAGCGCACATCAATGGGGTCGATTCGTTTGCTGGGCCGAGTTCGTTACCTCCTGACGCAATGAGCGAACGTCGGTGGTATGCAGTCTTCACATTCCCGCAGAATGAAAAGTCTGCGATGAAGCAGCTTGAGTTGCGTGAGGTTGAAGCATTTCTGCCGACGTATGAAACCGTGAAAGTTTGGAAAAATCGGCAACGGGTTAAAACGGTGATGCCGCTATTCCCTACATATTTATTTGTGAATATCGAAAAGAGTGAGCGTTCAAGAGTTCTGCAGTCGCCTGGGGTGATTCATATAGTTGGCAACGTCCACCAGGATGCTTCAATTGCGGCTTCCGAAATCGAGCTTCTTCGCTCCGGTGTTCGGGAGCGAAGTGTCGAGCCCTATCGGGAACTCGCACTGGGCACGACTGTTCGCATCAAGAGGGGTTATATGGAGGGCGTCGAAGGCGTCCTAGTGAGAAAAGGAAACGGCCTTCGCTTCGTTCTCAGCCTCAAGTTGATCAACCAAAATGCCGCCATCGAAGTGCGAGCCGAAGACCTGGACCAGGTGCCGGATTGAAGCGGCTCGACCAACTTCGTGGAATTTAACAATCCCTCAATTCTTCCTTAGCTGATCAGTTCGGCATTGACCGAGCGGCGGTTCCACATTTACGCGGAGCATATTGCTCTCGACCTCTGCAGCACGAATTGTGTTACGCCCACCCTCCCCGAGAATTAGACAGTTGTTCAAGAGCGACACTAATGAAGCTTGAATAGGCTCTTGGCTTTGTCGCGCAAGGAGCGAAAATGCAAGTTCCCGTTAAGAACTCTACTCAGAAAGACGCGATACTTGGCGCAGCTTCACAGCTGTTTGCTCGCCAGGGATACCACGGGACAAGTACGCGTGAGATCGCACGATTTGCAGACGTCAGCGAGAATACGATCTTCCGGCATTTTGAGCGCAAAGAAGACCTCTTCTGGTCGGCGCTTCGTTCTCGCTGCTCGGCCGTTAAGCTTCGCCGGGATATGGTCGAGGGAATGGCGGAGGGCGTCGCCCTTGAGGTAGTCCTTCCGAAAATCATCGAGTTCCTGACCGATATCCTCAATTATTCTCCGGAGTTGGTGAGGCTGGTCGCCGTCGCCATGTTGGAGATGCAGTGGAAGGCCGACCTGTTCTGCGACGAATCACTAGCGCCGGCATTTACAACCATCAGCCAGTATCTGGCTACGACAATTGAAAACGGCAAGGCGCGAAAAGTGGATCCAACGATGGTGACTGCGGCCATGACATCCATGGTTTTGGTTTACCCCTGGATGTCACGTCATGCTTCGCCCGGAGAATCGAGATATCCAGATAGCCGAGCCGCGGAGCGAGCCTATACCGCCTTCTGGCTCGACGTGCTTGCACCAAGGCCGGGCATCCGCGAAAGCGAGCCGGGTGCAATCGGAAGTAGCTCTATCCGTTGAAAATCCCAACCAGTCGTCAGACGTCGATCCTCTTAAGCATTTCTTCAACCTCTGAAATGAAAGAACATATTCCAGCAATGATGAATGATATCGTCCTCCTGCTGCTGCTTTCAGGCAGCATGTGTGCAGCGCAATCCACGCTAGTCACACCTGCGGCAGATGTCCAACAGAACCCTGAAGATAATTCAATGAGCAACTCTAGGCGGACCCAGCAGCAGGTCAACGCCCAGCAGCGAAATGATCAGGGTGGTGGCATACCAGATTTGAACCGCGATATGACTGATATGGCGCCGTCAAATGAGGGTTCGCCAATTCGGCCCGTGGTCGGTTCCAACAGGATTGTCGGTCCGTTGAGGGCAAAATCAGAATTTCAGCAATACGCTGAAGACGCGACGGGACGCCAGCTTCCGGTTTATGGCAGGCAGTTGTTTGACCAGGTTCCGACCACGTTTGCTCCTGTTGAGAATGTTCCTGTGCCTGCTGATTATGTGCTCGGTCCGGACGATCAACTGTTGATTCGGGCCTGGGGAAAGATTGAGCTCAATTCTCGATTAACGATCGATCGCAACGGTCAGATCAGCCTGCCACGGGTGGGAGCCGTAAACGTCGCTGGCCTCCGATACTCACAGGTGGAGTCGTATCTTCGTACCGCGATCGGTGCGTTGTTCAAGGATTTTGAGTTGAATGTAACTCTTGGACGGCTCCGTACCATCCAGATTTACGTTCTTGGGAATGCGCGCCAGCCTGGCACTTACACTGTTAGTTCCCTGAGTACATTGGTGGACGCGGTGTTTTCGTCAGGGGGACCGTCGGCTACCGGAACCATGCGCGATATTCAGCTGCGGCGAGACGGGAAGATTCTAACTGACTTCGACCTTTATGACTTGGCCGCAAAAGGTGATAAGTCGAGAGATGTACGACTGTTAGCCGGAGACGTGATTTTCATACCGCCAATCGGACCACAGGTCGCAATCAGCGGCGATATCAACGAGCCGGGAATCTTCGAGATTAAAGGGGTAACGACAGTTGGTGCGGCACTGGAAAACGCAGGCGGAATGACGAGTCTTGCGAGCGTTGAACGGGCCGTACTGGAACGGATTGAAAAACACAGAAACCGAAAGGTGGAAGAATTCTCGCTGGATTCTGATGGCCAAGCAAGGGAGTTGCATGATGGCGATATTTTGCGGGTCTTCCCTCTTTCGCCTAAGTTCGCAAACGCCGTTACACTTCGCGGTAATGTTGCCGTGCCCGGTTTGTACCCATGGAAAGAGGGAATGCGGATCTCGGACCTGATTCCTTCACGCAGCGTCTTGATCACACGCGATTATTGGAATCGACAGAACCATTTGATTCAGCCGATCGCGCAGCGACCCTTTGCTGGCACTCAAATGAACCCGCTCAACGGCAGGCAGGAGAATATGCCGGGCAGCCAACAGCCGGATGCCAACGTCAATCAGCGTCTCGACGCCTTTGGGAATCCGCGCAACGGTTCATCCGGCGAACGAGGACCCGAAGATCAAGCACGTCAAGATCCGGATAGGTCTTCGTATCAAAACACACCCGGTAACCAGCAGCGCACCGATCAACGCGATGCGAACGGAGCTGCAGATTCTCAGGCAGTTACGTCGATTGGAAGGAACAGCGCCGAGATCAACTGGGAGTATGCGCTGATCGAGCGGCTTGATGAGCGCGACCTGAGCACGCGATTGATTCCGTTTCGCCTTGCGAGTGCGATCGACGACCCAAGTTCAGCTGATAACCAGCTTCTGAAGCCAGGTGACGTAATAACAATCTTTTCGCGCGCCGATCTTGAATTGCCGATGGAAAAGCACGCCACGTTCGTGCGGGTCGGTGGGGAAGTGAATGCGCCGGGGATTTATCGGGTAAATCCAGGTGAAACGTTGAGAGACGTCGTCAAGATGGCGGGAGGGCTCACCCAGCACTCCTACCTTTATGCTTCAATCTTCACCAGAGTTTCGACCCGTGTGGCGCAGGAATCGGCGTTGCGCCAGTCCACCGAGCAAATGCAGCGGGAACTCGTCTCCAAATTCGCAAATGCAACGCCGCAGCAAGGGCAGACGGCGAGTGACCAGCAGGCTCAACTTGCAATGCAGCAAGCTGCGTTGGCCAGACTATCAGCGATCAAGCCCACGGGGCGGGTTGTCTTGAGCATGAGTCCGGTCGCTCAGAGTATTGCTGATATCCCGGACTTCCCGCTTGAAGACGGGGATGCGTTTTATATTCCACCACGTCTTAGCACTGTGCAGGTAGCCGGCGCAGTATACAACGCGAACGCTTTTCGTTACGAAACGGGTTCCCGACTGGTTTCATATCTAAATGCAGCTGGTGGTGCCACTCGGCAGGCAGACACGAAGCGTATTTTTGTCATTCGCGCAGATGGGTCAGTGCTCAGCCGTCAATCGCATACCCAGCATTCGCACGGCAAGTACGAGAATTTGAAGTTGCTACCCGGAGACGCGATCGTTGTGCCCGAGAAGCTCAGGGTGAACAGTGCGATGACCGAATTCCTGCAGTGGACGCAAATCACTTCTCAACTGGCTTTGACTGCAGCTGCATTGAATGTCATTAAATAGCGCGACGACTCAAGCGTTTGGCGAGGCGCAAATGCCAAGCTTTGACGCTAATAAATTGGTATGACTGCGAATTAATTTCTCTTATTCGAAATCGAGTGCCATGCCCGCATGGCGACTCGAGGGCACAAGGGGGAAGCAATGCAAGAGCTTTCGGACAGGATGAAGGTATGGCGCAAGCCGATCATATGGGTAGTTCAATCCAGTGTCTTCGTGCTTTCGGCGCTCGCTGCGTTTTTATTGCGGTTCGACTTCACCGTGCCTCGAGAGCAGTACGGACACGTTGCGACTGCAATCACGGTCTGGCTCATCGTCAAGATCATCGTTTTTCGCATTGCTCGGCTCGATCGTGGATTATGGCGATATGTATCCCTGATCGATGTGGTTCGGGTTGGAGTGGGAAACCTAATCGCGTCGAGCGTGGCGTGTGTTCTGATTCTCGCGATCAGTACTCCGGGGTTTCCCAGGTCCATATATGCGATTGATTTTCTCCTTTGTTTCCTCGCCACCAGTGGCCTTCGATTCACCGTGCGACTTGTCCAGGAAGCGACTAATCGGACGCTGTTAAGGCACGCGAACATCCGCAATGCGCTAATCTACGGGGCCGGAGACTCAGGCACGATTCTTCAGAGGGAGATTCGGAACAATCCCAGGCTGGCTTACAAGGTGGTTGGATTCGTGGATGATCAGAAGGAAAAGCATGGTCTGCGAATTGCTGGAATCAAGGTATTGGGCGGTGGAGCCGATCTCCAATTTTTGGTGAAGCGCCACGACGTAGAGATCATCCTGATTGCGATACCGTCTGCCTCCGGTGTAGAAATGACACGAATTCTGGAGATGTGCCATACGGCGGGAATCGAATGCAAAACGGTGCCTGGACTTGGCGAAATTATCGAGAACCATGGATTGGTTGGCCAAATCCGCGAAGTTGCAGTAGAAGACCTTCTTGGGCGAAATCCGATTAGACTGGAAGAAAACCAGATCAGGGAATCGATCAAAGGCAAAGTCGTTCTGGTGACTGGTGCAGCAGGCTCAATTGGCTCAGAAATCTGCCGGCAGATCGCCCGCTTCGATCCAGCAGGGATTGTTGGTTTAGACAGCGCGGAATCTCCCTTGTTCGATATTGACCAAGAAATGCGCCATGCCTTTCCGGAGACCAACTTTTACCCGGAGATTGGCAGCATTCAGAATCGTGCCCGCTTGGACGAAGTGCTTTATCAATATAAACCGCTGGTGATTTATCATGCGGCCGCCTACAAGCACGTACCGCTGATGGAATCGCACGTTTTCGAAGCTATTGAGAACAACGTCTTCGGTACATATAACGTAGCAGTGGCGGCAGCCGAGCATGGCGTCGAAGACATGGTCATGATTTCGTCTGACAAGGCTGTCCGTCCCACGAATGTAATGGGTGCAACCAAGCGTATCGCCGAACTCATTCTCCTTGCCCTGCAGAACGGGCGAACGAAGTATGTTGCGGTTAGGTTTGGCAATGTCCTGGGATCAAACGGCAGCGTAATTCCAATCTTTAAACGACAAATCGCATCTGGGGGGCCCATAACCGTCACGCATCCGGATATGCGCCGTTTTTTCATGACTATTCCGGAGGCGTGCCAGCTTGTACTTCAAGCATCGGCAATCGGAAAAGGTGGACAAATCTGTGTCCTAGATATGGGGCATCCGGTAAAGATCGTCGACCTGGCGAGGAACTTGGTCCTGCTGTCAGGACTCAGGCCGGATGAAGACATCAAAATCGAATTCAGCGGCATGCGCCCCGGCGAGAAACTCTATGAAGAACTAAGTACTCTGCTTGAGGAAACGATTCCGACCGAGCATGAAAAGATACGCGTCTTCGTAGGGAACGGAATGCCAGAAGAAGATATGCTTATCTGGCTCGAAGAGCTCAGGAGTATCTGCGAAGCCAGAGACACAGGCCGTCTTGTTGTCGCACTGAAAGAAATCGTTCAGGACTACAGTCCCAGTACCGAACTTCTTAAACGCGTTATCAAGTTTCAGGATGAGCCGGAGCATGTCGCGGTTCGATAACTCGGCTACTTAGAAACTATAGGTGCATCTAAGGTGCGATTCGGCATTGTATCGGGGATGGTTCGCCTCCTACTTAAGTAAGTCCTTGACTGTTTTGAGTAGCTTCATTTCGATGCTGTAATACCGGCTGGAGCCTTGGATCCCGTTGACAGATGAGAATACGTTCAAACCGAAGCAGCCCAATGTTAAAAGCCCATACACGGTGAAGGGCGGATGAAAAGCGCCCCATAAGTAATCCGCGCCGATGGCACGGTCGTCAGCCGCCAGCCCCGGAACGCTCACTCTCACGGCAGTTATGAATACCCTAAACTGCTGCCTGGCGATGCGATCGTGGTTCCTGAAAAACTAAGAGTGTCATCCGCTATAAATGAATTCCTGCAGGTGACCCAGTTTGCATCTCAGCTTGCCTTGACCGCGGCGGCGGATAGATTTCAGACTTGATCGCGCTAGTATGGTGTTCCACGCGTAAGGCTATTAGGCTGCAAACCTCGCCTTCTAGTGATGCAGCCATTCTGCCACTTAGTTTTGCTAGCTGAAAATGGAACTGCGTGCTCAACCTTGGGTGTTTCATTCTGGGGCCAGTAAGTAGAGTTGAATCGGAATTGTGAATGGGGTTTCCTGGATGCCTACCGTAGTTCCAAATATGGACAACCAAATCGATAGCACCGCGGACGATTACGCGTGCGAGAATCAAGACGAGCGAGAACTCAGCATAATGGATATGCTGGTTGTTATAGCAACGCGTAAGAATATGATCGCGAAGGCGATCTTCTGGGCGACGTTGGTGGCTACGATTGGAGTTTTTCTGCTGCCAAATCGTTATACGGCAACAACGACGATCCTCCCACCCCAACAAAACCAATCAATGGCGGCAATGCTCGCAAGTCAACTTGGCAACTTGGGCCCGCTCGCCTCTGTAGCGGGGAAAGACCTCGGGATCAAAAGTCCGAACGACATGTATATCGGGTTGTTGAAGAGTGAGACGGTCGAAGATGCATTGATAAAGCGCTTCGACCTTCAGAAGGTCTATCGTGATGCTCGTTTCTCAGACACAAGACGAGACCTAGAAGCAAAGTCTAAATTTGTATCAACAAAAGAAGGATTCATTGCCGTCGCAGTGGAAGATAAGGACCCTGGGCGTTCCGCAGATATGGCCAATGCATACGTCCAGGAACTGCAAATCCTGACGGGGCGTATAGCGGTGACAGAAGCTGGTCAGCGGCGCATCTTTTTCGAACAGCGGCTGGATGATACGAAAAAAAGCCTCAATGCGTCGGAGCAGGCGTTTAAAGAAGTAGAGCAGAAGACCGGCATCATTCAACTTGATGGCCAAGCTCGCGCAATCATCGAAGCGGTGGTCCAACTTCGCGCCCAGATTGCAGCCAAGGAAGTGCAGTTGCAAGCAATGCGGTCTTTTGCGACTGAAGAAAATCCGGATGTCACGCTCGCAAATCAGGAACTGATCGGGCTACGTTCCCAACTCGACAGACTTCAACATCAGCAAGGCACAGTAAGTGGAGATGTTCAAGTACCTACGGGGCTAATTCCGGAGGCCGGTTTGCTCTATGCTCAGCGCCTTCGGGAACTTAAGTACAACGAGCAGCTATTCGAGTTGTTGAGCAAGCAATATGAGGCAGCAAAGATGGACGAGGCGCGCCAAGGAACGGTGATCCAGGTGCTCGATCCGGCTGTTGTCCCCGACAAGAAATCGTCTCCGCATCGGGCAGGGCTAATATTGATGGTAGCTGTTCTGGCCATGTTTTTCAGCTCCGTGTGGTGCCTTCTGGCTGACGCCTTCGTTCGCCGGCCCCGACTTCAACAACGTTTGCAACTCTTGATACAGTTAACGTTGAGGCGTTCAGCTGCGAAGGCCGAAAGAATCTAAGATTAGAAGCGCATCTCTAAAATCAGGCGCGATCATGAATCGTGCTTGACAGGAACCCGACTGAAAAGGTGCCAGCCATGTAGAGGTACCTCGTTTCATGTGCGTAATCGAAATTCAATAGTCCGTTGAATATGACAACAAAACGAGCACTCATCACGGGTATTTCAGGCCAGGACGGTTCATATCTGGCTGAATTGTTGCTTAATAAGAAATACGAGGTGCACGGTATTGTTCGGCGGGTTGCGCTGGAGGATCCTGAGCACCGTCTTTATAGGCTCAACGGTCTTCGCTCTCGCATCACACTCCATCCCGCATCGTTAGAGAGTTATCCTAGCTTGGAGAAGGTCGTCGCCGCCGTCAAGCCGGAGGAATGCTATCACCTGGCAGCGCAAAGCTTCGTCAACCACTCTTTCGACGAAGAGTTCGAAACTCTTAATACCAATATCTTTGGAACCCAACTCTTGCTAGCGACATTGCGACAGAAGGCACCTTATTGCCGCTTCTACTTCGCGGGGTCGAGTGAGATGTTTGGTGCAGCCGAGAGCGCGCCGCAGAACGAGCAAACGCGCTTTAATCCTAGGTCAGCATACGGGATCAGCAAGGTTGCAGGATTTCAGCTCAGCCGGCATTATAGAAACTCATACGGAATGTTCTGCTGCGGCGGAATCCTCTATAATCACGAATCGCCCAGGCGTGGTTTTGAATTTGTGACACGCAAAATTACTGCTGGGATTGCACGTATTCTAGCGAGCAAGAGTCGGAAGTTGATGCTTGGGAATCTCGATGCGAAGCGAGACTGGGGCTACGCGGCGGAGTATGTGGATGCAATGTGGCGAATGCTGCAGCAGCCTCTTGCCGATGACTATCTGATTGCGACGGGAGTAACTCATACGGTGAGAGAATTCGCAGAACTGGCATTCAAGTACGCGGGTCTCGACCCAGCCGATCACCTGGTAGTCGATCCCGCCCTAATGAGGCCTCCCGAAGCGACCGTGCTTTGCGGGAATTATGCCAAAGCGAAAGAACGCTTAGGCTGGAAGCCCCGCATTTCTTTCAACCAATTAGTCTATAAGATGCTTGCTGCCGACTGCCATAATCTAGGCATTGAACTAGCGAGCCCAGAGACTTCAACATAGCCAAGAAGTGACGAAGCAGAGAACGACAGTGCAAGCGCTCATGAGAAGTAAGACAAGCGTATTGCCAGAATAAGAATTTAATAATCTGCCCTCTCTAGATCGCATGCGGGTCCAGCAGAAACCTATGACACTCCCGGAAACTCGCCTCAGCGGCAGACGGCAGAGAAGCCTCCTCGGCCGGCGGTCATCCGCCATCTCAGGGGGAGCGAATACTGCAAGTTCCCTGCGTCAGCTGCCGCGACTTGTCCGCAAGCTGACTTCTCCTTCCGGGCGGAAGTACGGGTGGACTATCTTTTGCCAGTTCCTTGCGCTCTTAGGCGGCATTCTGACCATGCGCATCGCCGCCCACGTACTGGGGATCAAAGGCTTCGGCGAGTATTCCATTGCCAGACGCGGCATGGCGATCATCGGTTTCACACTGCTCATGAGTATGAACAGCGGAGTATCCCGATATGTGTCGCTACACAGTTCTTCACGTTCGGGAAAAACTCCATTGGCATATTTGCTGGGCGCCGTCGGCCTCGGGTTACTCTCAACCGGAGCTTTTGCCGCGGTAGTGGTCGCCGCGCCAGAACTGGTGGGCTCCTCACTTTTCGGCCGACCTATCTCGCACAAAGTCCTGTTTGCCATTTTGACCGCAGTTGCCGGCACGGTTCTCCAGGCGATCGCCGAAGCGTTTTATCGCGGGCACCTTCGCATGTTTACGGCGAATTTATGCACGCTTCTATGCGGGGCGGTGCTGCCCGTGATAGCTGCTGCGAATGCCGGCGGCAGTGTGAGCAGGTTACTTTTCATCCTGGGGATCGGAACCACCTGCGTGGCTTCGGCGTTTCTTATAGCCGCGATTAGGCCTATGACATGGACAGATCTTCGAGCAGCTCGGCCTATAGCCGCAGCCAGAGATCTCACTCTCTTCGGTTTGCCAAGAATCGGTGGAGAGTTTGCCTGGTTTGGGATGTTCTCCCTCCCCACAATCATCGTGGCTCATCGTTCGGGTATCGAGCGCGCCGGATACTTTTCTTTCTCCGTTTCGCTCATGCAGCTCATCACTACGTGCTTCACCGGAATTGGACTGGTTTTGTTGCCGCATTTCGGTAAGATGATTTCCAGCGGGCGGCGCGCGGAAATGGCCCAGTTGATCGACACGATGCTGTGGGGATGCACCGCTCTTGCTGTGATCGCGGTCTTCGTTGTGGAGTCGGTTATGGGCAGGCTAATTCCCTGGTTCATGGGCGCAGGATTTGAAAACGCAGTGCCAACATCTCGTTGGCTGCTCTTCGGGTCGATCCCGCTCGTTATCTACATACTCCTCAGACAGCCATTGGATGCCGCAACGGTGTGGCCACACAATACTGTAAATGTGAGCGCTGCCCTCGCCGTGTGTCTCGTCCTGTTCAATTGGCCAGTCACTGCTCAGTTTGAAGGCCCAGTGATGTTATTCAGCTTCCTAGTGCTGGCTTGTCTCACAATGCGATCGTGGGTCAAGGTCCGCGCTTCTGCTGAAGAGGAGGCGAGTCTCGCGAGCTTCGTCGGTGGGTGAGAGTCTAAGGAGTCCGCATCTGTCAATCGAGTCAGTCCTCTGTCCAATCTGTGCCGATAGAGGAATCGAAAAGTCATTTGCGATTGAAATTGACTATCGAATTGTGAAATGCATGACGTGGGATATCGGGACCGCTACGGGATTTTTCTTTAGTAGTTTTCAAACGAACGCAAAGTGGGCTGCCGAAGGGGTTGAGCCTTCGAAGGTAGCAGTAAGATACTGGAGGACGGTTGAGCATCGTTCCTCATGAATTGCTTGTATTCGAAAAGCTTTGAACTTCGGCTGAGCGTAACGCTGTAACTGCCGCTCAATTTTGCATTTCACGAAACCAGAACACATCCTCAGGCCTGAACTACTTTTCGTAAAATGATGAAACAAGATAGACGAAACGTGTGTTTCCACAGTGGCGTCCGGAATATGAAGGATTTTTGGAACACCACTTGGTACCAATATGACGTCGAGATTTTGCAGTCCATGGGCTGTGATGTGCGTGTCAGCCAGTCTCCAGTCGACGTGACGCTCCAGAGTGATCTCTATTTCGCTTGGTGGCCGACGACGGGTGCAGCCGCATGTCTCGCCGCCACTCTGCGGTCTCGTCCCTTCGTGCTGATCGGGGCGTCTACTTCCTTGATTCATGACCATCATGGCTGGGAGAGAGAGTTTGGCTTTTATCACCACTCGTGGGCAGTTCAAAAGATCATCCTTGAGACAGTTGCTCGGTCTAGCCGCATTCTGGCAATATCGCAGCATACGGCTGACCAGATTGGGACGCTTACGCACTGCAAAGATATACGCGTCGTTCCATGCGCTGTCGACGCTGAGGCATACCGGCCGAGCCCTCTGGGCTATGGCCGAACGCTCGATATTGTCTGCATTGTTGTCGTCTTAACTCAAACTCAAACCAAGCGAAAGAAGCTTATACCGTTGCTTCATGCGCTTCCCGGGGTTGTTCGACGTTTTCCCGAAGTGCGCCTGAGGATTATCGGCGCTAAAGGGGATGCTTTTCCTGCGCTGGAAAGCCTCGTTAAGGATCTGGGAGTTGAACGCAATGTTGAATTTCTCGGGCGGTTAACCGAGACAGAGAAGATACTGGCTTTGCAGGATGCATGTGCCTATGTTCAACCAACTGAACATGAAAACTTTGGAGTCGCAATCGCGGAAGCAATGAGTTGCGGAATTCCTGTAATTTCGAGTCCAGTCGGCGCCGTGCCTGAAGTTATAGGTGACTGCGGGTTCTACGCCGATGCCGAAGACAGCGAAAAGATTCAGGACCATCTCATCAAGATTCTCGAAAACCAAACCGCGGCAGCCGAAATGGGTAGACGCTCCAGGGAGCGAATTCTGGCTAAGTACACTTTCGACCAGCGTAAAACAAAGATGTCGGAGGCGATCAGCGACTTGTTCTAGGCCGGTATCGGTCTTTAGACGAAGCGCCATCCCGCAATGCTGAGTCATGCCAATATCGCTCGGGAAATTCTGCTGTTGTTCCTGGTAGCGTATTTTTTAACTGGCTGGAAAGTGTTCCGTACTGCGATGAATCCGCTGGCGGTTGCAGTTGCACCCTGGCTGGCGATGATTGCTGCACAGGAGTTTCTCGAACCCAGCATGTACTGTTCATGGCTGGCCGCGGCAATTATCGCGGGGGCATTGCTGTGCGTCGGTCTTGGAACCCTCATCGTAATGGTCTATCTTCCGGGCAACGGCTTTGTGCCAAGCCCGGCGAAGTTGGAACCAGTGTTGGAGCACCGCTGGCTTCGCTACTGTGTTTTCGGCCTGATCCTGAGTGGGGTAGGTTTGCATGTTGGGGTCACCTACTATTACGGAATCCTGCACGGCGTGGGGCTCTCCAGCACAGGCACCTTCGTAAGCTACGAATTGTTCGACCAAGTTTTGAATTCTGCAATAGCGTGGCCTTATAGAATCGCTTCGACGATGTTGCAACTTGGGGCGGTAATCTGCAGCCTGGAACTTCAATCGAAGCGCCCCGCCTATCTCGTAGTCATATCCTATTTATCGCTGACCACGCTGGAATCTGTTTTTATTGCCAGTCGCTTCGGCTTATACCTGGTCTATTCCGCCGTCATCCTGGGATGGGTAGTATTCGCCGCGCAGCGATATCGGCGCTTATCGCTACGTCTCGTAATGTTCTCCGCACTAGCGTTGATCTTGGCGGCCGCTGTTTACGGATTTACAACCAGCCGAAGAACCGGTAGTGAAACCCGCGATACGAATCAGATGATGGCAGCTGGGCTGATTAGCCCTCCAAGCGTGTTTTCAGGAATCCTGACGGATCACGACGAATGGATTACCGGGACTTTGGAGGGTAATACCTTTCATAGCCTATTGCTGTTCGTGACTAAACAAGATCGCGGATCATGGAATTATGATCCGTACTCTATTGCTCCCGATATGTCGGAGACCAGCAATCTTGTAACAGGACTATGGCAGTTATTAGCTGATTTCGGCATTTCCGGAACCGTAATCATATTGACCCTGATGGGTGCTGTTTCGACACGTCTGTTCACGAGGTTTAATGCGCAGCCGACCGCGAAACGAGCCGGAAGTTTACTTTGCATTTATCTCTTATTGTTCTGGCTGCCGGTGGTTGTCTTGACACACTACATGTATTTCTGGTGTATCGCTCCGGTCTTGTTCAAGGCCGATCTGCTATACCGTGTAGGGCCAGGCGCTGGTATGCCTACTCCCGGAAAAACTCGAGATAGAAGTCTACCAGCCAAATATCACACTCAAGGAGCATCAGCCAAAGCCTAACTAGCCGGCGAATTGCGATATGCAGATACCAATTTCGACCCGATTCCGCCAACTCTCCGTTCGCTATGTTCCACAGGTCGTTCTTGATGCAGTTCAGCGATGGCGCGTCCGTCGCTGGATAGCCGCGGGGAAGCCCATACCTCTGCCAGCTCCGTTTAAACAGAGCATCGTCCGGCAATATGCGACAAAGTATAACTTGAAGATCTTGATCGAAACCGGAACCTTTTACGGGGACATGGTTGCTGCCTGCAAGAGCGACTTTAGTCGAATATTCTCAATTGAATTGCAGGAAAGCCTTTATCTCCGTGCTCGTAAGAGATTCTCTCGGGATCCGCATATCACAATCCTTCAAGGAGACAGTGCAACCGAGCTGCCCCGAGCACTAGCCCAGCTGAAGGAACCGGCTCTATTTTGGCTAGATGCGCACTATTCAGGGGGAGTTACCGCGCGGAGCATGTCAGAGACTCCGATCGTGAAAGAACTAGATATGATATTCGCGAGTTCGCTTAAGCCGCTCGTGGTCCTGATTGATGATGCCCGATGCTTTGATGGAACTCATGACTATCCTACTCTGGAGTACGTCGCTTCTCGGGCTCACGCCCAGGCGTATTCCTGTGAAGTCCTCGACGACGTAATTCGCATTGCCCCAACCACAGGCCCGGTCATGAAATTGTCTAATATCAAGAATTGATCGCCCGCATCCGCAGACCGGGCGTGAGAATGAGTCGGTCATTTCCGAAGAGCAACGTACAACTTTAAAGAGGATGCTGAGACTGAAATGTATGCTGATCTAACAATTCTGGTGAACAGTAGCGACAATTATGAAGATTGTTGGTATCCGTATTTCTACTTATTCAAGAAGTTCTGGCCAGATTGCCCCTATCCGATTGTCCTGAACACAGAAACTAAAGACTTTCAATTTTCGGGACTGAACATCACGTGTTCCAAAGTAGGGCGCGGGGCGAACGGGGAGCGGCTCGCGTGGAGCGAAACGGTGTTGCGCTGTCTTGCAAATATTAAGAGCGACTACATCTTGTGGACTCTCGAAGATCTCTTTCTATTCGCTCCTGTAGACAGCGAGCGCATTGCAGCAGTCTTCAAGCTGATGCAAGAACAGCGCATGTCACATATTCACCTCACTCCCATTGGTGAGGCAGTGGGTGGCTACAAGCCGTGTCCGCATTCTGGACTGTGGGAGATTCGCCAAAACCATCGTTATCGCATTTCGCTCATTACGGCGCTTTGGAAAAAGGAACGGTTGGTAAGTTACATGCGGCCATATGAGAACCCATGGGAATTGGAGATCTTCGGTTCGTGGCGTGCGCGACGTACGCAGGACACCTTCTACTGCATCAGTACAGACGCACCGCTTGACCCGAAGACATGGCCGATACCCTATCTGTTCAGTGGCATCGTCAAAGGGAAATGGGATCGGCAGGCACCAGAGCTCTTTCGACGGCATAGCCTGGAAATGGACTTTGAGCGGCGCGGATTTTATGAACCCGCGTCATCCTTGGTGCGGCGCTTACAACTAGCGCTAAAACTTACTGGCGGACTCTGGCAACAATTTCGCAGGAACGCAAAAAATCTGGCGGGGGGAAATTGTAACTGAGTTTGCAGTTTTCAAGCCAGTACGACGACATTTCGGCAGGTCACCTTACTTGCCACGCATGAACGTTAGAGGGGAACGTAGGTCTGGTGCTCATTTCCGTTGTAGTCCCGTTTTATCGTGAGATCGAACTCATTGGGAGAGCAGTCGCATCGGTATTCTCTCAGGCCAAGAAAGCCGACGCGGACATTTCGTTCGAGATATTGATAGGTAATGATGGTAAGTACACCTCAGCAGAGATCATGGCTGGAATTGACCGAGATAACAACGGGGCGGTGCAGGTTATCCAAAACGTTGGGCCGCGAGGGCCGGGAGGTGCACGAAATACTTGCCTACGTGAAAGCAACGGTGAGTTAATCGCGTTTCTCGATGCAGATGACTTCTGGATGGACAGTAAGCTTTCATTGCAACTGCCGTTGATCAACCAGGGATCCACGTTTGTCGCTTCCGGTTACTTGCTCGAAGGATCCGACGCTTCCATCGTGCCGCCATCATCAATCGAGAAGAGTATCGATATATTTCGAAAGCGTGGAATCGGGACTTCGACAGTACTCGTTCATAAGGAGTTGTGCCGGGATAAATACTTTCGCGATCTGCGCTTTTCGCAGGATATCGATTTTTGGTATCGACTTGCTCAAGCCCCTTGTTTCAAGTATGGTGCGGTTTCTGCTCCTTCCGTTGTGTATTCGCGTGGCGGCTCCACCCGAAATAAGTTCGTCCAGTTGAATTCCTTTTACCAAGTTCTAAAGTTAAACCAAATCCCTTGGTCAGAGCGTACTTCTATAATTGCCGGGTACGCGGCAAATGGATTAGTTAATCATTACCTTCGCCGCAGGTAATGCTCTTCGAGGTAAAAATGCAGAATAGAAAAATCTGGTTCAAAGGCGCGATCATTCCAGTTGAGGAGGCGAAAGTCAGTGCCTTGTCTCCGACTGCGCAATTTGGCCTTAACGTCTTCGAAGGAATACGATGTTATGCTGCGCCAGTTGGAGGCGGCCAAAGTCAGTTATTCGCCTTTCGTCTTCAAGAACACTTCGCCCGATTGCTGGATTCATGCAAGCTGATGGGAATCAAGCCTCCGTATAATGCCGCAGAACTGCAAGAGCACTTGACTGAGGTCGTTCGAGCCAACGATTTCCATTCCGACACGAGCGTGCGAATGACCATCTTCATCGATGGCGAGGGGTCGTGGAATTCTGAAGCTCCTGCAGACATGTTTATCGCGCCGATTCTTAAAGCCCGGGTCGGCCTCGATGCGCCCCACACTGTCCGAGCCTGCATTTCAAGTTGGGAGCGGATCAGTGACAACTCTTTCCCTCCGAGAATTAAGGCCGGTGCAAACTACATCAACGCACGCTACGCGCATCTTGAGGCCAAGCGGCACGGGTTTGACCTCCCACTTTTTCTCGGTCGCGATGGAAAAGTTACCGAGGGCGGAGGTGCGTGTTTATTTATGCTAAGGCACGGTGTGCTCACTACGCCCACCCTTACGAGTTCAGTATTGGAGAGCATTACGCGCTCTACCATCTTGCGGCTGGGACGCGATATGGGGTTGCCAGTCGCTGAACGGGAAATCGACAGAACGGAGCTGTATTTGGCGGAAGAACTCTTCCTCTGCGGTTCCGCGGCCGAGATAACCCCGATAAACTCTCTGGATAACTTGCCAGTTGGGGAGGGAGCGGCTGGCCCAGTTACACTTTCCATTTTGCGGAAGTACCTCGGGGCAGCCAGCAATCAACTCTGTGAATACCGCGAATGGCTGACCCCAATCTATGCGGCCACCGGTCAGGAGTGGAATCCGTCAACGGTTGAGACGGTCAGAATATAGCTATATGTCGAAAAGAATACTAGATCTGATGATCGCGTCGAGTCTGCTGGTGTTATTGTCGCCCCTGTTCTTGATTATTGCGCTGCTTATTAAGCTCGATTCAAAAGGCTCGATCTTCTTTATCCAAGGTAGAATCGGTAAAGGTGGTTCAATCTTTCAGATGTACAAATTCAGAACCATGGTAAAGGATGCTGAACACAAGGGGACAGGACTGTTTAGTTATCCCGATGACCCCCGTATTACTAGGATCGGCAACTATTTGAGGAAGACAAGTTTCGATGAGTTGCCGCAATTGCTTAATGTGTTTTCAGGCGCGATGTCAATTGTGGGTCCGCGACCACCAGTAACTTACGAGCTAGGCGACTACTCTGAATTCACAGACAAGATGAAAGCACGCTTCAGAGTGAAACCCGGCATTACCGGTCTTGCGCAGATCTCCGGCAGAAACGCTCTCGAGTGGCCTGAGAAAATTGTCTTGGATAACGAGTACATCGAGCGCTTTCAGAGACTAGGGGTGCTTGAGGATATCGTAATCATAATAAGAACTATCTGGGTCATTGTTACTATGAAGAACGTCGTCGAGCAGCGACGAATTGAGGAAAGTTGAATTCCGTACACTTTCCTATTCTGTCGTAATCACCTTACCACTAGACCAATCCACACATTCGTCCGAGGTCGAAAGTGACCATTCATGCCCGAGATTGCGGTAACTCAATTGGCTCCGGCTTCATTTCTGATCTGGAGAAGCCCATCATTGAGTTCACGTGGGAGGAAATCGATGCGCATTCCCAGGCGTACGGCGATTCATTTTATGTGTTTGATGAGTCGAAGTTCAGGGAGAACTTCGCTTCTTTGAAGCAAGCCTTTATTTCGCGATATCCACAAACGCGGCTTGCTTACTCATATAAGACCAACTACACACCGGCAATCTGCAGGATTGTTAACGAACTCGGAGGCTACGCCGAGGTCGTATCGGAAATGGAGTATGACTTAGCGATACAACTTGGGATTCCGGGCAACAGAATCATCTATAACGGGCCATATAAGTCCTCTTCTTCTGTGCGGAACGCTCTCCATGCCGGAGCGCAAATCAATTTGGATTCCATCCGCGATTACGAGAATGTCCTGCGCTTTGCGGCGGAAATGGAAACGAGGAAGTTCTCAGTCGGAGTTCGATGTAATTTCGAGACACCGGAGTGTCCTAATTCGAGATTCGGCTTCGATGTCGACAGCCTGGAGTTCGCCCAAGTTATTGCAGGAATCCGCAATTCATCAAACGTTCTGGTGAACGGACTGCATTGCCACTTTCCAAACCGTGAAATCGACTCGTTTCGGGTGCGCACATCAAAGCTCGTAGAATTAGCCGGGAAATTATTCACGGCTCCGCCAGGGTTCCTGGATGTAGGCGGGGGCTTTTATGGTGCGATGCCAGATTCTCTCAAGCAATTGCGAAACGTGGCACCTCCTACTTTCGACGACTACGCGAAAGTGGTTTGCGAAGCAGTTCTGAAGGCATACGAAATGTGCTCTTGCCCCCCGGTGCTCTTTATTGAACCGGGTACTGCGCTTGTCGCGGATACGTTCCGCTTCTTCACGAAAGTCATTAGCACGAAGAAAGTTCGAGGACGCAATATCGCGACAGTGGCGGGAAGCATTTTCAATATCAGTCCACATGCCCGGCTATTGCATCTCCCCGTGCGGGTTATAAGGCAGACCGAATCACGTGAACGTACAGAGCCAGAGGTTTATGACGTCGCGGGCCACACGTGTATCGAGAGCGATTACCTCACGAAGCGTCTGGATGGTCCGATCTCTGTCCACGATTTTCTGGAATACAGAAACTTGGGGTCCTATTCCATCGTGATGAAGCCACCATTTATCTTGCCTAATTTTCCGGTTCTACAGAGCGTAAACGGATCCCGGCAGTTGGTGATAGCGAAGCGGGGCGAGACCGGTAAAGATATATTTCACACTTTTGAAGGGATTTAAGGGCTGTAACGTCGGCGGTTTGTTATGGGTCTCTCTATGGACACGATCTTCATTACCAACGACGAATTGCGCGCGAAGACCGCTGACGAAGCTGGCGTCGATAGAATCATGGTCGACCTTGAGGTGCTCGGAAAGCCAGAGCGGCAAAGGGGCCTCGATACCGTCATTTCACGACACACCATTGCGGATCTGCGCCAGCTTCGACCCGAGGTCAAAAGATCACTCTTGATGGTGCGAGTGAACCCTGTGCATGAGAATACGGAGGAAGAGGTCGAGGCATGTATCGGCGCAGGGGCAGATATCTTGATGCTGCCAATGTTTACGCATGCGAACGAGGCGAGAGAGTTCATCGAAACCGTTAATGGAAGGGCGAGAACGTGTCTGTTACTGGAAACTAGCCAGGCGCTGGTGAGAATCGATGAGATTCTCAGGCTTGGGGGAATTGATGAGGTTCACATCGGGTTAAATGATCTCCACCTCTCGTTGAAACTTGATTTTATGTTTGAAATCATCGCGGGTGGGTTGGCTGACTACTTGGCCAATTGCATTCGGGACAGCGGACTCCGGTTTGGAATCGGGGGTGTCGCGCGGCTTGGCCCAGCTACTCTCGATCCCGAATTAATCCTAAGTGAGCACGTCAGGCTCGGCTCATCGCAAGTGATACTGTCTCGCGACTTTCATCGTATCTTTGCGGAGTATCCTGAAGATCGAAGCGTCGCAATCTTCCGCTCAGAGGTTGAGAAGCTACGTGCTTGTGTAGATCGATTCAGAACCTCCTCTCCGGAGACATTGCTTAGCAACTCGCAGAAACTGAAGTTGGCAGTCAGGCAGATTGTTGAGGAACGGCGGGCAACTCGACTCGCCGCGCTCCAGACGAGCTAACGCAGCATATAACTCCATAACACGGATCGACGCGCAAGAGGACTAAGCCTAACGGGAGACCTTTGTTTCATCAACTGGCCGCCGTTTGTGAGCAGCTCCTCCTGGATCCTCAAGGCGGCGCTTGCTGTCGCGCCGAAAGCGGAGTGCTCGCGACCCTCCAGCCCATGCCGATAGAGGTCGCGCGCAAATTCTGAGATCTTGCGCTGTTGTGCGACCCACCAGATCTATTTGAGAAAACATGTTAACCGCCATTTACATGTCATTTTCAATCTGCCGCTGGGCCGAGTTGGATGCTATCGGTTTGCAGGCTAAGTCGCTAACACGCATGATCGTAATCTGAAAGGGAAAATGCAAAAAGTAGCCCTCATTACCGGAATCACTGGCCAAGACGGTGCGTATCTCGCCGAACTTTTGCTAGACAAAGGATATATTGTTCACGGCATTAAGCGCCGTTCTTCTTCCTTTAATTCGGCGCGAATCGACCATATCTATCAAAATCCCCATATTCCCAAATCCAATTTCCAAATTCATTATGGCGACATGACGGATTCGACAAATTTGATCCGTATTGTGCAGGCGGTGCAGCCAGATGAGATCTATAATCTGGCCACACAAAGCCATGTTCAGGTAAGCTTCGAGGTTCCAGAGTATACAGCTAATGCTGACGCGACCGGCACTCTACGAATACTGGACGCCATCCGCATTCTGGGACTCACAGAGAAGGCGCGCTATTATCAAGCGTCAACATCAGAACTCTTCGGTAAAGTCCAGGAGATTCCCCAAAACGAAAAGACCCCATTCTACCCGCGCAGCCCTTACGGTGTCGCCAAATTGTATGCGTACTGGATTACTGTAAATTACCGTGAAGCATATGGTATGCACGCATCAAATGGAATCCTGTTCAATCACGAAAGCCCACGCAGAGGTGAAACTTTCGCGCCCCGAAAGATTTCTCGCGCCGTAGTCGCAATTCATCACGGCGTGCAAAAAACGCTATACATTGGCAACCTTAGCGCACAGCGTGACTGGGGCCACGCACGCGATTACATAGAAGGCATGTGGCGCATCCTGCAGCAGCCGGAACCGGACGACTACGTCCTTGCCACCGGCGAATCCCATAGTATCCGTGAATTCGTAGAACTGGCCTTCGCTTATGTGGACCGCACGATAGAGTGGCGAGGCAAAGGTTTGGACGAAGTTGGAATCGACGCGTGCAGTGGTGAGGTCCTCGTTGGTATTGATCCCCGTTATTTCCGACCCACTGAGGTGGACCTTCTGCTGGGTGATCCGTCAAAGGCCCGGCATGTACTTGGGTGGATGCATACCGTTGCTTTCCCAGAACTGGTTGCGGAGATGGTACGGTCGGATCTGAAAGAAGTTGCTGGCGAATTCCATCTGAGAGAGCCAGTCTTTGATTAAGTTTGCTCCAATGAGACAGGTGCGTGGGCCCCGGCACAGAGCGATGGCGTGATCGGCGAGTGCACGTTTTCTGGCGCGTGAAAAGTGCGTAGTGATTACGGTCACTCGCAACGAGCCCGATCTAAAATGGCAGGCTTATCTGGAACCGTGGATGGCACCTAACGAGATTGATGCTGTTCTTGCCGCGGGTGCTGGCGAGGGACGAATTATGCGAACGCCATTCGACCTGCCAATTTCCGCGATCGGAATCCAATGACCGACTGCAATGTCTATGAGGGTGCGCACAGGACAGGAGTGAAGAAACTGCTCTTTTCAGGGTCTTCGTGCATCTATGCGCGCATAGCTCCGCAGCTCAACCGCGAAGAATATCTGATGACCTTCAAGGAGATCGCAGTGTGATGAGATCCGCGAGCACCAAGGCTGCATTTAATTGTGTCTTATTGTTGACAGCTATGCTGTTGAAGTCTCCTGCCTCAGTGCCGGCACAGCAGCTGGCCGAAGCGCCCCATTCGGGGTACGATGCCAATGATTTTATTGCGACCGACACCTGCGATTCCGTTTCGGTCGGTTCCCCTTACATTCCAGTGGACAGTTGGATATATCCTGCAGTACTTCGGCTCTACTCGATGGGCTATCTGGATTCTGTGTATTTGGGTATGCGTCCCTGGACCAGATCCGATGTGACGCAGATGCTCCGAGAGGCCGTGCCGATTATCGATGATGCGAGTTTGTATTCAGAACCAACGGTCGGTGAGGCTCAGGATATCTACGATGCCTTACGCCATGAATTTCGCTCCGACACCGAGGAGAACTGCGTAAGTCATCAAGCAAGTGCGCATTTCGAAACCGTATACTCTACGGCCCGAGTTATCAGCGGCACTCCGTTGCGCGACAGCTTTCATCTCGGTTCCACAATTGTTAACGACTATGGTAGGCCATACCAGAAAGGGTTCAACAATTACACCGGCCTCAGTGGCTACGCATCATCTGGCCGATTCTCGCTTTATGTGCGAAGTGAGTTTCAAGCAAAACCTTCGGCTTCCGGCTACTCGCCCGCTCTGGCCGAGAGACTCTCAATTTCAGACGCGATTTCGTTTAGAGACCCCTCTGGCGCAATAGTTCATCAGGCGACGATTCCTATGGGCCCGATTTCTTCATCTGTTAATGGAAGTTTAATCGAAGCGTATGCATCCGCACGGTACCTCAATACGGTGTTCTCCTTCGGCAAGCAAGATGTATGGTGGTCGCCCGCGCAAGGTGGAGCGATGGCATACTCCAACAATGCTGATAACATCTATTCCTTCCGAATTAACCGCATTAGGCCGTTTTATATTTCTGGCCTTTCACGGATAACAGGCCCGTTTCGTTATGACTTCTTGATTGGTCCACTCAAAGGTCATACGTTCCCGAATGCTCCCTGGCTTCATGTTGAAAAGATCAGCTTTCGTCCAACTCGAGATCTTGAGTTTGGCTTCGAGCGCACCGTCATCTGGGGAGGGGAGGGGCATGTCCCAGTGACCATGGGAACATTCGCCAGAAGCTTCTTTAGTTTCAGCGCACCTGAATCCGATGTCAAACATAGTCGGAATGATCCAGGTGCACGGTTCGGCGCCTTCGACTTCTCGTACCGTCCTCCCTTTATTGGCAACTGGATCACGATCTACTGTGACTCAGAAGTTCACGATGATGTTTCTCCAATTGACGCTCCACGCCGCGCTGCTTGGCGGCCTGGAATCTACCTCTCGCATTTTCCCTATGTACCCAAGCTCGACATGAGGCTCGAAGCAGCTTCCACCGATCCGCCCGTTTCCAGCAGCCATGATGGAATGTACATGTATTATGAAACGGTTCAAAGGCAAGGATATACAAATTCAGGCCAGATTTTCGGCGACTGGATAGGCCGTGAGGCCAAGGGGGGGCAGGCGTGGATTACCTATCATCTGAGCGGAAATGAGTGGCTTCAAGTCAGCGCCCGCAATCAAAAGGTTGCAAAGGACTTTATTTCGGGCGGGACAACACTTAACGACCTCAGCTTCCAGGCAGTGAAGCGAATGGGCCGAAGCCTGGAGTTGAATGGCAATTTCTCATTCGAACGCTATCGGATCCCCATCTACGAGCCGGGCCAGCACACAGTGACTTCTAGTTCCGTTCAGCTAACGTGGCGACCCAATCGGTCAGTCAGTTTCTAAAAGCGGTTACTTCAACCATCAATTGGGTTCGATGATCAGAGGCCGATGAAATCGACGACAGAATGAATCATGATCTGAAATTGATTCAGATCTTCGGCCCATCGAACTCGGCAATTCCTCACGGCCTCAGCAATCGCTGAGGCCGTTGTACGTTTCTGCATATTCCTCGCACTGCGAGTTGCTCGTTTCGCGCTAACCAGCGATCTCAGTATCCCGCAATCTGAACGAATCCTTCCTTCATGAACACCGTTGGATCTCGGATTGACGTGCTCCAAATCAGATAGATTAGCTCTCGATCCGCCCATATCACTGAGATTTAGAGGTGTATCGACGTTGCTTTTGACTGCAGGATTATCATTAAATTGATGAGCTCATCTCAGATGGAAGAACTTACTCAGCAATTTGCAAGCGACAACTATGCGGGAATTTGCCCCGAGGCGTGGCAGGCAATGCAGGCAGCCAACCAGGGGCATGTGACGTCTTACGGTGAGGATCCATGGACTTCGCGGGCGGCCGATGCGTTTCGCGAACTTTTTGAAGTTGATTGCGAAGTTTACTTCGTCTTCAATGGCACGGCAGCCAACTCGCTGGCGCTTGCTTCGCTCTGCCAGTCATATCACGGTGTCATCTGCGGTGATCAATCGCACGTTGAAACGGACGAGTGTGGCGCGCCTGAGTTCTTTTCAAACGGCTCAAAGATCCTTGTGGCGCCGAGCGTGAACGGAAAGCTAACTCCAACTGCAATTCGAGAACTTGCTACAAAGCGCCAGGATATCCATTATCCAAAACCGCGTGCAGTCACCATTACACAATCAACTGAAACAGGCCAGGTGTACTCGCTTGAAGAGTTAGGCGCGATTTCAGATGCGTGCAGGGAACACGGGTTGTCATTGCACATGGATGGTGCACGCTTCGCGAACGCGTGCGCAAGCCTCGGGCGTCGTCCATCGGAGATGACGTGGAGAAATGGCGTGGATGTTCTATGTTTTGGCGGAACGAAGAACGGTATGGCTGTGGGAGAAGCAGTTCTGTTTTTTGATAGAAAACTCGCTGTGGACTTTGATTACAGATGCAAGCAGGCCGGGCAACTGGCTTCCAAAATGCGCTTTCTTTCAGCTCCGTGGGTTGGTTTGCTTGAGAGCGGCGCATGGTTGCGCAATGCTGAGCATGCAAATCGGTGCGCGCAATATTTTGCTCAACAGATCGCCAATATTCCTTCAGTGCACCTGGCTGGGCCAGTGGAAGCAAATGCAGCATTTCTAGAGACGACAGAAGAAGTGTTGAATCGCATGCATGGGCGTGGATGGAAATTCTATACATTCATCGGTGGCGCGGCGCGAATTATGTTTGCGTGGGATACCGACCTGGCGCGCGTTGATGCGTTTTGCCGCGACTTGAAGGAGTGCGCCTAACAAACCTGAACTGCCGAATTCTCCTCTTGGGAACTGACTAAGGCTGTCCTTAGTTTTTGGAGTAACAGCTCATTTGAAACTTCGTGGAAATAAGTCTTGGAATATTTAGACTTAAAGTACAACCAAGTTAGCTTGTACTTCGGTAACTCAATAACAAAGAGATTTCGTTTGCATTCTATGTTTTGAACGTCTATCTTAACCCATGGCGAGAGGTTAGACTCGCAATTTAAAGTGGTTACTCTGGTAAGAACAGATTGATCACTTGTTCAGTGGAGATGATATGGGTGTGTCAGAGATTCTCGCGTCGGTTGATCGTGAGATTGCGCTTTTGAAACAGGTGCGCGCATTGCTGGTCGGAACGGCTGAAGGCGCCAACGCGCGTACAGCCAAGAGACAGACCAAAGCTTCAAAGGCTGCTGTAAAGCCGGCGAAAAAGGTGGCGGGTAAAAAGAAGAGGCGCCTTTCGCCTGAAGGCCGCAAGCGCATTGCAGAGGCGGTGCGGCGCAGGTGGGAAGCGCAGCGGAAAGCAAAATCTTCAAAATAAGAAGCTCTACAGAAAACTCAAAAGGCGACACAGGTAACTCACCGGTGCCGCCTTTTTTGTTTTGATGTTCTGCCCGCCTGAACCAGGCTTTATTGCAGCGGAGTTACCCACTGATTAGTGCGAGCCGATTCAAACACTGCCTCGATTACCGACATATTTCCGATTGCGTCTTCAATTGAAACAGGCACTTCAGTTCCTTCGCGAACAGCTTTTGCAAATGCCTCGCCCTGCATGGTGTATTGATCATCGGCCGGAAATATCTCGGTGGAAATGCCGCTGCCGCTCAAGTCGCCGTTGCTGTCGATAAAGAGGCGAGTGGGACGATCAGGCGGTGCATTGAACGGAATCTCCAATTCGATGCGCCCGTGTGATCCAAGGAAATGGATGCGCTGATACGGAATCAACTGCGTGCTGCACGTGAAGATGGAGTGCCCGCCGGCAAACTCGAGAATCGCAGAAGCCAGCCGATCGGTTTGAAATTGCGGATCGCGATCGAGGCAGGCAACGACGCGCTGCGGTTGCTCGCCAAATGCGTAGCGAGAAGCGTGGATCAGGTAACAGCCGATGTCGTAAACCCCGCCTCCTCCGCTCTCCACCTGATTGCGAATGTTCATGGGGTCGACATTGTTATAGCTAAAGAATCCGGTCACAGAACGTAACTGTCCAATGCGGCCAGAATCCAAAAGTTCGCGCAGCCGAAGCCATTGGTGGAAGCTCCGGATCATGAAGGCTTCGCCAATTTTTACTCCTGTGCGAGCGCGCACTTCAAGAAGCGTCTTTGCTTCAGCCGCAGAGAGGCTGATGGGTTTTTCACAGAGAACGTGCTTTCCTGCCTCTGCGGCCTTGATCGTCCAGGGCACGTGAAACTGATTCGGCAGGGGATTGTAGATCGCATCGATATTCGGATCGGCGAGCAACTCTTCATACGAACCGTAAGCGGTGGGTATGTCGAGAGCGGCGGCTGCCTGTTTTGCTTTTGCGAGATCGCGCGATGCAATCGCAGTGACAGTAATATTTTGGCCCTGCTGCATTGCAGGAATCACTTTTTTAACGCCGATGTTGGCAGTGCTGAGTACTCCCCAGCGAAGCTTGGCTGACATAGGAGAATGATACAGCCAAAAAATGGCAAGAGCACCCGTCCCTGCTAGTTGCTGGCGACAAGGTCAACCGCTTCGGCCGACGTGCCTGCAACCAGCAGAAGCCGGCGGTTTTCAGACTTTAAAAACCCCGCAACAACGGTGGAATCGAGGAATGTCAACAATCCATTCCAATAGCCGGCGGTATTGATGAGGATGCATGGTTTATTGTGCAAACCCAGCTGTGCCCAGGTAATAATTTCCATCAGCTCATCGAGTGTTCCGTAGCCCCCCGGCAAGATCAGAAATGCATCGGCTAACTCCACCATGCGCGCTTTGCGGTCATGCATGGTGGGCACCAGTTCCAATACAGTCAAAGCCGTGTGGGCAATCTCTTTGCCTGACAGGATCTCGGGCAGTACCCCGATGACTTCAGCCCCAGCGCTTAGCGCTGCATTTGCTACCGCCCCCATTAGCCCCACGTTTGCGCCGCCATAAACAAGCCCGTAGCCGGCATCGGCAATTGCATTGCCTAATGCCGTAGCCTCGGCAAGAAATGCCGGGTCGCTACCGCCGGCAGATCCGCAGTAGACGGCAATGCGCATCTTCCGTCCATTTGGAGGATTCATGATGAATCCAGAATAGCGCAGCGGGAATAGGCGCTCCCCAAGCGCGCCCACGGCATAAACGGTAAACTAGTTAAAGGACTCTTCCCGCCCGGACTTAGAGCCTGTAATTAACTTTCCCGCGGGTGGCGTTGCGCGAGAAAATCGCGCCAGGCGAGGCGGAGGACGAAGACTTTGGCTATTCCAAGGCGAGGACGAGAACGAAGTATGGTGCGATTTACTCCGCAACCCGAAGGGCTGGGACCAATTTTCCCGATTTCTGCGTCGGTCGTCGCTAGGAGACACCCGGTATCCGTCGCTCCTCCCTCCTTGAACTCAGAAAAATTGGCGCCCAGCGCCGCCCACGCGAAAGTTAATTACAGGCTCTAATCGTGCAGTCGCTCCTCTCAAACTTGAATCCCGAACAGCGCGCCGCCGTTGAAACCACGGACGGTCCTCTGCTCATCCTCGCCGGAGCCGGCTCGGGTAAAACGCGCGTGATCACCAGCCGCATCGCGTGGCTGATTCAACAAAAAGGCGTCGCTCCGGATTCCATTCTGGCTGTGACGTTTACCAACAAGGCCGCCAGTGAGATGGGCGAGCGGGTGGAGAGGCTACTGGAACATGGGAGCCTTGCCAAGCCGCTCATCGCAACGTTTCACTCGCTTTGTGTGCGAATCTTGCGGCGGGATATTGAGGCTCTGAAGGTAGGCAAAGTAGGGCTCACGCGGACGTTTGCCATTTTCGACGAGAATGATCAGCAGGGAATTGTGAAGCAGATTATGCGGCGTATGGGGCTGGATACAAAACAGCTGACGCCGCGCACCGTGCTTGGACGCATTTCGTGGGCCAAGAATCACATGATCGATCCGCAGGAATATTACCTCGCGTCAAAAGACCCAAACAGCGAGCGGATCGCGCATATCTTCAAGGGCTACCAGGCAGAACTCCTTAAAAACAACGCGCTGGATTTCGACGATCTGCTGCTTGAAGCCGCTCGCTTGCTGAAAGTGTCAAGCGAAGTGCGAGAACGCTACCAGCGCCGATATCGCTACCTGCTGGTGGATGAATACCAGGACACCAACCGCCCTCAGTATGAATTGATGAAGCTGCTCGCCGGCGAGGCCAAGAATGTGTGCGCGGTGGGCGACGAGGATCAGAGCATCTATTCGTGGCGCGGCGCCGACATCCGCAACATCTTGGAATTCGAGAAGGATTTCCCGAACGCACGCATCATCCGGCTCGAACAGAATTATCGATCGACGCAGATCATTCTTGAAGCGGCGGGGGCCGTGGTTGCCAATAACATTCGTCGCAAAGGCAAACACCTGTGGACCGATCGGCAAGGCGGCTCGCTCATCGGTTATTACGAAGCGCCTGACGGTGAAAACGAGGCGTTATTTATTGCTGATCGCATTCAGACATTCCTGCGCGAAGCTAATTCTTCTGAAAGCGATTCTGGCCGGGGGCCGCATTGCGCGGTGCTTTATCGAACAAATGCCCAGTCACGACTGGTTGAAGAAGCGCTGCGCCGTTACAACATCAGCTATACCATGGTGGGCGGGTTCAGCTTTTACGACCGGGCCGAAATCAAAGATCTGCTTGGCTATCTGCGACTCGTGCGTAATCCGCATGATTCTATGGCGCTGCAAAGAATAATTAATACGCCGGCTCGGGGTATAGGTAGAACAACACTTGAAACGCTGGAGCGGCTGGCGCTGGAAACGGGCGTTTCAACGTGGGACGCAATGGGTGCGGCAATTTCGAACCGCCTGATCCAGGCGCGCGGGCTTGTTGCTCTTGAGCAGTTCCGGCAGGTGATTCTGGATGCGCAGGCCATGATGGATCCGGATTTTGCGGGCAAGCTTGCTGGCGATGTGACGCAGGACGAAGACGCGGATACAGGATTTGAATTCGGTTCTTCGATGGCAGGAGCCACGAATGCAGGAGCGGCGAGCGGCGACGATGAAAACGTCGATGCTGATACTGCGTTTGATTTTGGCGGCAATCCAGATCAGATTCCGCTGCTGGATGCTTCGAGTTTTTCGCCATTCTCAGCTGAACCTGTGCGGCCGTTTTTGAGGATGCCCAAAAAAGCGGAGGAGCCAGAGGCAGCAGCAGAGGAAGGCGAGCGAGAAGAAAAGGCTGCGTTCAGGACGCCGGGTGATGCCGCCACACTGCCTGAGTTGATTCGTTTCATTATCGATAGGACAGGCTATATAAAAGCGCTTGAGGCGGAAGGCTCTCCTGAATCTTTCAGTCGCATTGAAAACCTGAAGGAACTTGCGAACGCTGCGCACGATGCGGAAGTTCGTGAGGAAACGCTTGAGGAGTTCCTCGATCACGCCGCGCTTGCTTCTGACACTGACCAGTACGATCCAAACGCGCGCGTGACAATGATGACGTTGCACGCGGCAAAGGGACTGGAATTTCCGCTGGTATTTTTGGCCGGGCTGGAAGAAGGTCTCTTCCCGCACTCGCGTACCTTGCAGAATCCAGAAGAGCTTGAAGAGGAACGGCGGCTTTGCTACGTGGGCATGACGCGAGCCATGGATACGTTAATCCTGACGCGCGCGCACTATAGAAGACGCTATGGCAACGACGCGCCTGAGCTGAGCATTCCTTCGCGCTTCCTTGAAGAAGTTCCCAACCAGCTGATTGAAAATCTTGGTGGGCGAAGTCCTGCATGGTCGACTCCTGGTTACAACTCGGGTTATCGCCAGAATCGTAATCGAGGCCAGGGCAGCGATTTCGATACGCACTACAACTACGAAGATGAAAGCCAGGAAGTTTACAATCCGGCAGCCTCAAAGGGATCGACCGCGAGCAGCAGGGGATCGGGTTCAAAACCTTTTGTGGCGTCGTGGATGAAGGCCGATGCATCGAAGCCAACGCCAAGAGGCGGTGCAGCAAAAGACAGCGCCGAGCCTGCCGAGGAATCCATCGACAACATTGCGCGCTTCTTCGGAGGCAAGCCGGGCGCGGGCAAACTGGTACGTCCGTCGATCGATGTTCCGGCGCCTCGAGGTGCCGTGGGATTCAAGAAGGGTGAGCGCGTGCGCCACTCGAAGTACGGTGAGGGCACGGTGCTGATGCGCGAAGGCGACGGCGATGATGCCAAGCTCACCGTGATGTTCAGCCGGCACGGTATGAAGAAGCTGATCGAGAAGTTTGCGAATCTGGAAAAGTTTTAGAAGCAGCTTTCAGCTCTCAGCTGTCAGCTTTCAGTTTGTTTGCGGTCTGGTGTTTCGTACGCCAAATAGCCGCCTTTCAGGTGCACATATATGTGCACCTGAAGAGCCAAAATCCTGGTACATGGTTTTTGTGAAACTGTGGCTTTCCTGGTGTGTGCTGTCTCAGGACCGAAAAATCGGGACCTCTGCTTCGGTAACGAGGACCTGTCTCTAAGAAACAAGCGAACCTTCGCCGAACGGCAAGCGGTTGCATGTGTTTTGAGAAATGTAGAGGACCCAAAGGTGGCTCTCTGGTAGGCCGGCTGTAGCGTTGCTGTTTACTACAAGGTAATTTCCGGATTGCCGGTTATTCGCCCCTGAGCCTGACCTAAAGCAGATTGCACTACACAAATCAGTTCTCATCCGGCCTCTCGATATGCTTGATGTCGAAAGTGAATGCTTGGCCCCTACCTTTTTTCAATAGAAGGCCAATACTTTTGAGGGGCATTCGACTCAAGGGATCACTGAACTCACTGTCGGAATCACGCTGATCGCCATACCAGGGCAAAGTGAAGTCATAACGCCCCGTTAGTCCCGTTTTGTCCTGGACGGGAAGATCGTTAGTAAAGATCGTCAACCAAATTGCCAAGTCTTTCATCGATACCCCGACGAATTTCCGCTCTCCGTTGTCCTGAATAACAAACCCGTCGCCCACTTTGCTCGTTTTACCCACAACTGGTTTAAAAGCGCCTGGCACTGTGTCAGTGAGTTTTGCGCCATGTTTATCGACCACGAGATCTAAATAGGGGACTTCGATTGGGGTGACTTGAACCACAAGCTTGAAATGTTCCTCCAACACGGCGCGCAGTGCGCTACGCTCCAATCGGTCATCTTTAAACATCCCACCATAGAGTTGAGCTTGCTGCCAGACTGCCATATCTTTCTCGCTAATGCGCGCATTAATGTCATACATATCCCGAATCCAGGGAGGAGCATTCTTAATTCTCGACGATGATGAATAGCGCAATGTCAGCGGACTATAGGCCATGTTGATCATGTCCGACGCACTCATGGAGGACCGATAACCATCAGGCGAGAGCTGCCGCGGAGCGAATGGAGTACCAGGTTTGTGCAATCGAATTGAAACTACTTCGAATTCAAAGTGCTTTTCAGTTGGGGCGTCGCTCACTGCGCTCTTGCCGCGGTCATCTTGCGCGTGTAGTAGAGTTGCCACCAACGGGTCACCCATGACACGCAAGACCGCAGTCATCAGAGCTAGTCGAATAGTTCTTCTTAATGCCTTAGTGCTCATTGACTACTTCACCTCGTTTTGCTTCGAATATGATTGCTTCCTCTGTCCCTCCGAACGATAGCTAGAGAGCTTTAGACAGGCTCGGCCCGCGAGCATTCGCACTAGGGTCGCGCGAAGGCGTAATAACCTGAGCGAGATATGGTCTTTGTTCCTTTCGCAGCGCACCGCAATTTGACATGATGGAATTTGCCATCCGCCTTAAAATCAGACGGCCTGTAGACAAGACGGTATTGATTTCTCTGTTCAGCGTCGATGGTCTGGAGAGCTTCGACAAGCTCGTCTCCTTTCGGCGCAAAGAACACACGTCCTCCCGTTTCGCTCGTGAGTTCCTCCAGATTCCTCTGTCCATCTGAGAATGGAGACTTACGATCAAACGTAATGGCGTAGATCGTCACACGCCTTCGCTGGCACATGTCGACGGCATCGCTCAAATATGAGTGACTATCGTCGTCATCACCATCGCTAAACAAGAGGAGGAAGTTCCCGGTCATTGTCCTGCGGTCCTGTGGCCACTGATCATGGCATGCAGTGTAGAGGGAATCGTACATCGATGTGAGGGACAGGTGGCCTGGTGGTCTTCGAGCTTTGCTCTTTGCATTCGCGAACAGATCGGACGGGGTCCCCGTCCAATCCTGGTGCAGCACGGTCAGAGAATCGAACTCCATCAGGAATCCGCGATCAACTCCCTTACGAAACAGACCGTTCGCATACAGTTGAATGATAGCTCGATCATCATTGATGTGCATGGCCATCGATGTGCTCGAATCCATGAGGAACCCCGCGCGAATCGGGAGGTTCTCATATGAATCCAGCAACACGAGGCGGCTCTGACGCTTACCATCGTCCCAAAGACGTAAGTCCGGCGAAGCCAGATGAAGAACGGGTGCACCGTCTTTATCAAATACCCGGAAAGTCAATTCAATTTCGTTGACCGGAAGACTTAGGCGGTACGAATCAGCGTTGCTGGATAAGCTGTGAGATTGAGACGTTGCTGAGCCAGCCGCTCCTACATCGGACTTCGTTCTGTCCTGAGCGCGAACCGATACCAGGGCAACCATCGCAATAAGGATGAACACGACCTGAACTCTACGCACGCCCATCTCCAACAAATCTACTTTACGACGCCGGAATTTCCGCTCTGTCACCAACTGTCTTCATCGATTTCGCTGAAGGTGCAACTGTTCGGGAATGGGTTTCAACTCCACGCCACCTCTGATTATGGGCCGAGGGCAAGCGTCTAAATGGCGGAATCCGGTCCAAAATGGATCATTTCGACCTTAGCCGGTGATTCAACCTTAGCGGCTCGTAATCAGTCGGTCCTTATAGATTCAGCCAAATTTGCCCACACGTTTTTGTTCAGTAACTGTTTCGTAGTTAGTTGGGCGATGGTCGTTCAATGTGGTCTACAACAATGGTCTCGGTAGGAATTTGAATAGGTTCGAGGTGAAGCCCCAACGCACCCAAGTCCCAATTATTTGAGGGGTCTCCGTTCGTGCTTAGTCGGGTGAGGTTGAATTTATAGGTGCCCGTTAAACCTGTCTCGTCGACGACTGCTGCACCCGATCTAGACAACTGCTCTGCGAGTGATTTCATGGACGTGTCGAAGTACTGCACGACGGGTTCTTCCGGAAAGTATATTGGAACCATTCTTCCGTTCCATGGAATCCTCTGAGCATTCGCTGGGATTGAATCGTCTGGCTTGGCTTCATTCAAGTTTTTTCGGTTCACTCCCCGCTTTGATATGACGAGAGCGTATCCCGACTTCGATGCCGGTATTCGATGTACGATTAGTTTGCAGCGATCAGCCAGAGCATTTTGCAGCATTTCTTCGAGTACAGGATTTCTAGTTCCAAAGCCGTGTTGAGCCGCCGATCTCCACTCTTCAAGATATTCGGCTGAGACTTTGCCAACAAAGTCGTATTTCTCCTCCCATACCCAATTTGGCGCACCTGAAATTCTCTCTTTGGATTGCAAGGCTGATGGGAAGAAAGCCATGAGGATCGTATTGCTCAAAGGCATGCCGCGAACTTCATATTCATCGCCGTCCGGCCGGATTCTCATCATCCAATCGTTCGGGCCTGCACTGCTTGGTTTTATCGAGACAACATCAAAACTGCGCCGTGGACTCACATCGGAGTCTTTGATCGAATGAATGCCGTTTAACGTTTCCACAGTTTGCGCCATGCCCGTTATGGCCCAGGCGTTGAGAACGGCAAAGACAAATGGCAGCCTGCAACGATTGAAAATACGTTTCATCTGCAGCTCGAATTCGAGAAAGTGACTAGGCAGTCCGGAACTTCTCTAATGCACAACTTGGCATATGAAGCGTAATCCCTGCTGCAACCACATTGCAATATACAAAATCTGGAAGCAAACGACGCTACTCATATGCATGCTCGTGACCTCATCGATTATCAAAACCTCATGTCCTGACCGCACTTATCCGTTGCGCCTTTATCGTCGGCAAACGTCGAAATGACCGAACTTGATTCAAAACCGTTCAATTCGACCATTGTCGGTAATCCACTCTGAGAAGCCCCGAGATGGTGCTGGAAGCTATTTTTGTCGATAAAAGCGAACGCCTATAACAACCCCAATAATGGTCCCGAAAAGCAAGGCCTTTTCGATGAGCGGTGCATCCCATCGGAGAACTGTTCCGAACGTGATGAACATCGCTGGCGTCCCTCCAGAATCCGAGTGCAATTGGCGCGGAAGGCTTCGATAATCGTGGTCATGGGCTCTTGAGCCAGCCCAAATATGCACCAGAAATGGTTAGGGTCACGAAATCTGCCTCTAGAAATCAGCATCTAATTGAAAAAGGCGATGAACTGCGAGAGAAAGAATCGCTGCGTTTGGCGCCACGAGGCAGCGATGGAGTTTGCATTCGTCGTGAGCAGCTTTGACGGTAGCCATTACCGGGTTAGAAGGGGCGGAATAAAAGCTTGTTACTGAACCACTTCAATCTCCGCGACCAGCCCTTCGGCGTCACGCCGGACCCGCGTTACTTTTTCCCTGTCAAAACGCATCGAGAGGCGCTGTCAGGTCTAATCTATGGGATCGAATCGGGGATGGGCTTTATTGCGCTGACCGCCGAGCCAGGAATGGGCAAAACCACGCTTCTGCGTATGGCGCTCGACCGGTTTCGTAGCACGGCGAGGACGGTTTTCCTCTTTCAGGTAATCACCGATCCCACTGAACTCTTTCGCGCAATTCTGATCGATTTGGGCGAAGACGATCCGCCGGGCACGCTGATCGATCTGGAGATGCGACTGAACGAGATCCTGTTGAAGGACAGCGAAAGCGGTCGGCGCCTGGTGGTTGTTCTCGACGAAGCCCAGAACCTGGATGAGTCAGTGCTCGAAGCGATACGGATGCTTTCGAACTTCGAGACCTCGCATCATAAGCTCTTACAGGTTATTCTTTGCGGGCAGCAGCAACTGGCTGACCGGCTGGCGACGCCGGGCCTGGTGCAACTAAGACAGCGAATTTCGATTTTCGCTACTCTGAAGCCGTTGACTCGACATGAGACGGCCGATTACATCGAACATCGGCTTAGAGTGGCGGGCTATGAGAATTCCACTCCGCTGTTTACGCCCGAGGCGGTATCGCTGATCGCCCATTACGGCGAGGGCGTTCCACGAAATATCAATAACATCTGCTTTAACTCGCTTTCGTTCGGCTGCGCTCAAGGCAAGAAGGTGATCGACGCGACAATCGTTCGCAAGGCAGTCGCCAGCCTGGGCTTGGAGGGATCAAGGTTCGGCGAACCGACCGACGACCTGGATTGGCAGGGAGAAACGTTGGCTGAATCGATTGTCGACCCGGGTGTGCAAGGGGCAAGGTTCACCGAACCGACCGACGATCTGGGTGAGCATGGGGCAAGTTTCGCAGAACCGACCGACAATCTGGGTTGGCAGGGAGAAACGTTGGCTGAATCGATCGTCGACCCGGGTGTGCAGGGAGAGATGTTCGCCGAACCGACCGACGACCTGGGTTGGCGCGGAGCAAGGTTCGCCGAACCGGTCAGGGATTCCGAACTCGACGAGTATGAGCTCGAAGAGTCGGATCTTTCTGAGCGGGGGGAGAGCTCGTTCGGCCTGCGCATCGCGTTGATCGCGACACTCCTGTTTGCGACGGCTCTGGCGATAGTAGGTTGGAACTTCTCACGTTCCCCCGGTCCCCATTTCCCGCTGATGTCGCATCTGAGTTCCTGGCTCAACAACTATCCGCCGGTGGAGAATCAACCTCAGGTGCAGGCTCCGGCGTTGCCTCAAGCTCCAGCGTCGCCCCAAGTTGATCAGTCGGCGCAAACTTCAACAGGGCGGAAAGACGAATCAGTGGCGCAGGCTGCCACTCCGTCCCAGCCTGCTACTCGGTCCCAGGGTGATTCCTCGTTCCAGTCTGCGGTTCCGTCTGAGACAAAGCCTGCAAAGCGTGCCACAGCGCAGGCGCCGCCCGTTTTGCAGGTCTCGAAACCGAATCTCGAGAGATCCGTAGCAAAGCCCCAGGCCTCCAGAATCACTATCCCGAATGGCGGAGTGGAGGTGATTGGAGCTCGTCAGGGCCAGTCATTTGCCGGCATCTGCGTTGAAAGATTCAACGGCTGCACAACGGCGCTGTTGAACACAATTGTCGAGCTCAATCCTGGCATTAAAGATCACGATCACCTTAAGGCCGGCCAGCGAATCTTTCTGCCACGAAAAGACAATTAAACGGTTGCTCTCCGGGGAGACAAATCCGAAGCTATGAAGAGCCGTATGAGACGACAGTATCAGGTACGGTTCCGTGAGGGCCTCGGGGCGAAGCTTTTCTATTTTGCTCGAGTCGGAAACTATGGGATGGCTTCAAGCTTCTTGATGTGGATGCTCGCTTGCGTTTCAGGGACGGTGCCGTCGTTGACCTGAACCTCTGTGGGTTTACCAAGAATAAGAATGCGCTGAACGGTTTTGCCGTGTCCCGGGACAACAACGCGTTGCGTGACGGTATTGTTGTCGGATCTGACTGTAACCGGGACTTCGGCCGCAGGATAACCGGCATTTGAAATGTTCACAGCGACCAACCAATTGCCGGTTCCTGCCGGGGCGGGAAAAACCGTGTCGATGGAAAGATCGGGCAGGCCGTTGTCGGCATCAACCCAGTCATTGAAGAACCAGGAAAGATCGCGCCGAATACTGGCCTGCTCCAACAGCTTTTCAAAAGTTCCTGGGCCCTGATCGTGAAGATATCCCTTGCTCGCATCCGCCGCCGGATCGTAGGCGCGCAACGCGGCGGAGAGGGGTGCATCGCCGGCCAAATCGCGCAGCATCCAGAAAACATAAGTTGCCTTGGTGCGGTAGTAGATGGGGTTGGTGGCAAGCGCCAAAGGCTGTCCGGCACTGATACCTGGGCTTGCCGGCTCCGTAAGCGCGAGAGCGGGACGGTTGGCTTCGAGTTCTTCAAGCGCACGAGTGCGACCGCGTTGTCGTTCCACCCAGAGCGTTCCCATGAAATGGGCAACACCCTCACTCAGCCACGCGCGCGGCGACTGCATCCACGCATGCGTGAGGGCGTGGGCAAGAATGTTCTGCAGCTGCTCTGGCGGAGCTTCACGAACTGAGGTCGCCAGCAGTGCGCCAGTCTCAAATGGAGCGTCATCGGGATCAGGCAAGTCGAGAATCACAAGTTGAGAACGAGGCTGCTGCCCGAGCCAGCCTTGCAGAAACGGCGTGACGACCGTGGTGGATGCAGTCCATGATTCCACCGCGGCTTCGTCAATTGGCAAAGTCCACAGAGTGGTGTTGGTCGCGTTGTGCTGCGTACGCGTGGCCACAAACAAACTGGGCGCCTCAAATCCCAACGTCGACTTTTCTATGCCTGCGGTTGCCACTCCTTCAACTTCAGGTTCTTTGCTGTCGGTGACTGTGAGAGAGGCAGGGTGGCCATTAATCAGCGCAACATTCGGAGGTTGCCCGTGCGGATATTCCACGGTGAGATGCAAGCTGAACTGCGCGCCGGACATGCGTAACTTGTGTTCGCCCATTTCGTCAAAGAGCCGCGCGCCGTCACCCAGAATTACTGGAACGCTCGAAACGGGATACCACACAACATTTCCAAAGCCACGCAATCCGGTGAAGGGAAGACTGATGCCGTCCCAGTCAGAATGCAGTGCCACGTCCTGCGGAGTTCCAATGGCAAGCAGGCGTTGAGCAGATTGGGCAATCGTGCCGGAATAAGTGACGTCTAACTGCAGGCTCTGGCCCGGTGCCAGCGCAGATTGCAGCGGCACCGCCGCTTCATGCAACTGCCCCGTGTGGTCGGCGTCGGAGTTGAGCGTGGCCACCTGAAAAGTTGCATCGTGCCCTAGCACACGAATGCGTTCCCAGTTGAGCGTTGAAGATAGCTGCAGCGGAATTCGAGCGAGCGGCGCCTTGCCGTCATTGCGAACCGTGATGAGAGCGCGCACCGCAATCGATTGCTCTGATGGATGAAGATGCACATCCATATCGAATGCAGTGAAGGTGATGGCCTGCCGCTCGGTGTCCTGCGCAACGGGGACTTTGGCGAGCGGCGGAGCGGCTGGTCCGGCTTGTGAGTTGGTCTCGCCGTTTTCGTCGATTGAGCGCGAGAAGATCACCTTGCCGCGCGGTTGCTGATCGGGGGCAGGTGTGGGTTGCTGCGCGGGAGGATTTGCGTTCTGTGCAACGAGGTTGCCGACCGCGATTGCGGCTAGCGACACGGACAGAAATACAGTCCGCGTGTGGGGAAACATCATGAGCCGAGGCCTTTCTGTTTTCGTGCCGGAGCACCTTTTTGAGACGCAGGAGGGCCGGAGAGGCGAGCGGCCGATGCGGCATTCCGGCGCTGCCGGTAAGCCTCATACAACACAACTGCGCCGGCTGCCGAAACGTTCAATGAGCTGACTCCGCCGGCCATGGGGATGCGCAGCAGGTGGTCGCAGGTGCGGCGCACAAGATCGTGCAGCCCCGCGCCCTCGCTGCCCAGAACCAGAACGCAGTTGCCGGTGAAATCAAAGCGATCGTAGTCTGTTTCGCCTCGCTCATCGAGGCCGATGATCCAGAGATTCTGTCGCTTGAGCTCTTCAAGCGCGCGTACCAGGTTTACGACACGGGCAATGCGTAAATGCTCTGCCGCGCCAGCGCTGGCTTTTACGGCCACCGGGCTGAGAGGGGCAGATCGGCGTTCGGTCAGCAGCACGCCATCTACTCCTGCGCCATCGGCAACGCGAAGAAGCGCGCCGAGGTTCTGAGGATCCTCCACTCCGTCGAGCGCCAGTAGCAGCCGGGCTTGTGAAGCATTGGCTGGAAACGGCTCAAACAGATCTTCGATGGTGAGGAATTCCTGCGGGCGAACGAAGGCAACCACACCTTGATGCGCGGGTGTCTTGGCCACGACGGTGAGTTGTTCGCGGTTTTCCTGGCGAACGCGAACGCCGGCCTCGCGGCACCGCGCTACAAGCTTTTCAAGCCGCGCATCGTGACGCTCGTTTGCCACCAGAACATGATCGAAGCGGCGGCGTCCGGCTTTCAGCGCCTCTTCAACCGGATGCAGGCCATACAAAACTTCCATGAAGGATAGTGTAGAAGATTGCGGTCGCCGCACGGGTGTTGGAAGATTGGCACGACGCTTGAATGGTCTTCTTCTTTCCCGTTGATCGCACGCTTGCGCTCCATGCATACTTGGCTTGACTGCACGTTATGAGCAAGCCCGTTGCAAAGACGTTTACTGCCCTGTTGGAGTCGGACGGAACCCAGTTACGCTGGGTGATTGCACGCGTTCCGTTTGATATCGCCAAGGAGTGGCCTGAACGGCGCGGCAGGCGCGTGCGCGGCGATATCGAGGGCTTTCCATTTCGCACCTCTCTGTTTCCCGATCCGCATGGAAAGGGGCAGATTCTGCTGGTAAATAAAAAAATGCAGGCAGGTGCGCAAGCCCGTGTGGGAAGCAAGGTTCGCATTTGTATGGAACCGGATATGGAAGAGCGGCCAACTTTCATTCCATCGGAATTGGCAGCAATCTTAAAGGAAGACCGCGGGCTGCGGAAATGGTTCGACGCCCTGAGCCCGTCGATGCGCAGAGAGATTGGCAAATGGGTTGACGATGCAAAAGGTGAGGAAGTGCGGCAGAAGCGCGCCGAGAAGATTGCCGAGCGCATGCTGCTGGCAATGGAAGGCGAGCAACAACCACCGCCGATTTTGCGTCGGATTTTTCAGCGCGAGCCCAAAGCAGAGGCAGGCTGGAATCTACTTACACCCACTCAACGACGCAATCAGCTACTCGGGATTTTCTATTACGAAACAGTGGAAGCACGCGAGCGCCGGGCGCAGAAAGCAGTCGAACTTGCGTTGCAGGCGTTCGAGAAGGGCGTCAAGAAAAAATCCAAGGCAGAGCACTGATTCCGAAATACTTGCTACTCGTAAATTATCTTTTTCCTGCCAGAAAAATGCGCCTTTTCGGATCGCGACTGCACTATTTTCAGGGCACCTTTACGGGCTTGTAACATCTGGGCCGTCGTTACAATTCTTTACGTTATTCATGTTTTTAGAGGGTTTGTTTTGTCGTCTAATTAGGGAGTGATGAGTACTCAATCCATACCGTCCTTATCCGCAATATTTATTCCTGGTGCCATCGCATCTGCCAACGACCAGCTTCACAAAGAGAATCTCGCTATATCTGCGGGACTCAAGCGCCAGTCCGCTGGCCTGCTCGATGAATTGATCGTTCGCTATCAGCACAGGCTGTTACGCTACCTTCTTTATTTAACGGGTAATCGCGAGCAGGCAGAAGATTTGTTTCAGGAAGTGTGGATGCGCGTGCTGGTGCGTGGTTCGCAATATAACGGACAGGCTCGTTTTGAAACCTGGCTGTTTACCATTGCGAGAAATCTGCTGATTGACCAGCGGCGGAAACGCACCATGAGCAGCCTGGATGAGCTGTTTGAAACCGGTGGCGATGACGACCGGCCCATGGCATTTGAAATTGCCGACGGAGAGCCCACTCCGTTCGATCAATTCGTCAACCTGGAAGACCGTGAACGTATTGCGGCCGCACTTTTGGAACTGGATACTCTCCACCGCGAAGTGCTGGTACTGCGATTCCATGAGGAACTTTCGCTCGACGAGATTGCCAAGGTGACAAAAGCGCCCCTTTCCACGGTAAAATCTAGACTTTACCGAGGATTGGCCATGATCAAGCCTATTTTGAAGCAGACTCAACCTCAGCTTTTGGAGGCCGTGTGAAATCTGGCGAGCTGGTTGAGAATTCGGCCAGCCGTGGAGCGCAGGGCAAAGAGGTTGATCCCGAATTGGTTTCGTCGCTTACGGGCGGCCAAGCCGGACGCGACCGTGATGTCGCCCACAAGACGCGCCGGGTAGTGCTCGCCTCACTGGGCGTGATGCAGGACCAGAAGGCAGGACGTAAACGTAGTCGTGCCTTAGCTTTGGCGTCAATCCTGCTGGTGATTGTTGTTCTGGGGCCGTTCATTTGGCACGTTGCCGATGACCTGATCGGCGGCGAGTTTCTGGGTGATATTGCCACCCAAACCAGCCTCTGGGTCTGTATTCTGTGCGGCGCTTTGCTGGCGGCCGCATTGATCGCTGGTTGGCGGCGCAAATAGGTTAGCCCTCGAATTAATTGCGTTTCAGACCCCTCTGACGCAACTTCCTAGATTCCTGTCTCGTCCACCTGAATAGAGTTAAGCTATTTTGAGATTTACTTGTGCCCCCAAAAATGGGCAGGACAACCATGCGCGATCCACAAGCTATTTCAATGAATGAAGACGAACGGCTGTTTCCGATCTGGTCGATCGTCGCGGCCAGCACTGCATTTCTGCTGGTGGAGTACTATTTTTGGATTGTCGCTCCGGGGCAGCGGCACCATCCGCCACCGGCGTTGGGCTTGCGGCTCTATTTCAATCTCTCCTGGGGTGTAGTTTCTGCGTTGTACTTCCTGATGGTGGGTTATATCAGCAAGGATTCGCCGCGCCGGGGCATGAGCTCGCGCTTCTGGATGGTGGTCTGTTTCGTAATGCCGGCCGGTATTGGCGCGGTGCTTTACTTCCTGTTGCGGCAGCCTGAGGTATCGCGTTGTCCGGCGTGCAGCACGCACGTATTGAGCGACTTCCACTTTTGCCCGCAATGCAATTACCGTCTTACGGCCAACTGCGGCAACTGTTTCCGCACGGTGCGCGCAACCGACCAATACTGCACGCGCTGCGGGCACGAACTCGAGAAGGATGAGATGCCCACTCGGCTGCGCGTGCTGGGGGACTAAGCTGCTTTTCTAACCTGCTGCGGCGAGCTGATGTCGGACTTGATCGCTTGACGCACTTACCCGTCAGGGTGATTCGTGCGGTTCTCCGCTACGGTGTAGCATTGACCCTGCCAGTCTGCCTCCCTACAATCGAAGCTTCGTATGTCTATTTCGGCGCTCATCATCGATGACGAACAGTTGGCTCGCGAAGAGTTGAAGTATCTGCTCGATTCTGTGGGCGACGTAGAGGTGGTGGGCCAGGGCGCCAATGGTATTGAAGCTGTTGAGCTGATCGAAGAGCACCATCCCGACCTTGTGTTTCTGGACGTGCAGATGCCGGGGCTCGACGGGTTCGCAGTCATCCAAAAATTGCTGGAGCGTAACCAGATCAAGTCTGCAAAGTCCGGCATTGCAGCAAACGAACAGGAGCCGCTGCCGCAGATTGTTTTTGCGACTGCGTACGATCAGTACGCTGTGCGGGCTTTTGACGTGAATGCGGTGGATTATGTGTTGAAGCCGTTCGATCGGAACCGCATTGTTCAGGCGGTGGATCGTGCAAAGAGCCGGTTGGCCGGCGGCGTTGCAGGATCGACGGCAGCGCAAACCGACTCCCCGATTGAATCGCAGCTTGAAGCGTTGTTAAGGCTGCTCAAGCGGCCGCAGGGTGCAGAGCTTCCGCAGCAGCCAGCCAAGCTGGTTGTGCAGGCGCAAAGCAGACTTTTGCTGGTCAGTCAGTCGGATGTATGTTTTGCTGCAATCGATGACGGTATCATCCGCATTGTTACGCGCACATTTGAAGGGCAGTCAAAGTGCCGCACGCTTGAGGAATTGCAGGAGCAGCTCGACCCGGTCCACTTCTGGCGCGCTCATCGCGGTTACGTGGTGAACATCGACCATATTCGCGAAGTGGTGCCGTGGTTCAAATCGAGCTACCAGCTGCGCATGAACGATAAAGCGCAGACAGAGGTCCCGGTGAGCCGTACGCAGACCAAGCGACTGCGCGAGCTTTTCAATCTTTAGAGCCTGTTATTAACTGGCTCTAGTCGTAGCGCTCAAAGACAATCTGCTTGCGGTGCCAGCCGTAGCCATTCAGCAGATCGCGCACTCCAGAGACCATGAAGTTGAGCCCACAGATGTAGGCGTAAATATCGAAGCGCAGTTCTTTGGGCGGAATCGCAGGATCTACGGACGGCTGCATGGTTGAGACGCCGAGTTGCGCTGCACGCTCCTGGATAATTCTGTCGACATGCACCTGCACGTGACCGCGCAGGCCGGTCCAGCTATCGAGTGCACGGCTAAGGGTGGGCAGGTAGTGGAAGTTGGGCTTACGCGCGGCCATCGCTTCAAACTCCTGCTGGTAGTAGATGTCAGTTTCGTGGCGCGTTCCGTACACGAGCCAGATTTCTTTGCCGTTGCTGCGATCGGGGCCATCTTCAGGGAAGAGCCATTGTGCGTATGCGCGCATGGGCGCCACACCGGTTCCTGTGGCGATCAGGATGGAATCTGTGATTGGCTCCTGAAGCACGAAGTGGCCGTGCGGACCATGAATCTGGATGGTGGCGCCGACGGGTAAATCGGGGAGATCGGCCAGGTGATTTGAGAAAAATCCCTCTTCAACTCGGTTGACGCAAAGCTCGAAGCGATTGGCCTTTGGAGCCGATGCAATGGAGTAGGCGCGGGTCTGTTGTTTCCCGTTGGCGTCGGTTGCAACCGCCGAAACAAACTGACCTGGCGCGTATGGAAAGCTATCCATTCCGTCGATAACGAATTCGAAGTGGTAACACTGAGCCACTTCAGAGATGCACTCTTTGCGTGCAAGTCGTGCGGTGTAAAGTTCGCGTACCAAGGCATTTCTCGCTTTGCAGGGAAGTTTGGGGGCCGCAATCCAACTTATAAACGATTATAGGATGCAAAGGTCAGGTAGAGCGATGGTTGCAATCAGATGTAACGCTCAATGGAAATCGTGTGACTTCAGCTCAAGTGCAGCGTCGGATAGGGCTGTCAGCCGGGTAGCCTTAATGTGGATCACGTTGTCCTGGTTCTGCAGCGGTCCCTCGACCAATAGAAATTTACTGCGAGTCACTACCAGGCGATCACGTTCATACAGATCGGGAGTGACGATGACGTTCGCGATGCCGGTCTCGTCTTCCATTGACATAAAGATGAAACCTTTTGCTGTGCCGGGCCGTTGCCGGGCGATGATGCATCCGGCGGCGCGCACAAATTGTCCGTGCTTATACAAATGCAACTCCACTGCCGAAAGAATGTTTTGCCTTCGAAGCTCCGCACGGCGATAAAACATGGGATGCTTGCCTACCGTCAGGCCGGTGCCTGCGTAGTCTGCGACGAGACGCTCCTCCACATTCATTTGCGCCAGTGGCGGTACTTCATCCGCATTGCGCAGCCACTCGCTGTGTTGTTGCAGCAGCGGCCCCTCAGGTTTGCCTGCACGCTCAATCTGCCACAGCGCATCGCGTCGATGCCGAATGCCGTCAAGTTGATTCAGCGCGCCTATCTGAGCCAGCTTTGTCAGTTCTCTGCGCGAGAGCGACGGAACCCGCAAAGCGAGATCTTCAGCAAAACGAAATGGTCCATTCTTTATTCGCTCTGCTGTGATGGCCTCGGAATTCGACCTGCTCAAGCCTTTTACATAACCAAGGCCGAGACGCACTGAGAGCGAGCCGTCCGGTTCATGCTCGACTGCGCACTGCCAATCAGAAATCTGAATGTCTATAGGTTTCACGCGCAGTCCGTGCCGCTGGGCGTCTTTAACAAGCACCGCCGGCGCATAGAATCCCATGGGCTGATTGTTGAGTATGGCAGCCGTGAATGCAGCCAGATACTTTACCTTGAAGTACGCAGATGCGTAAGCGAGCAACGCAAAACTGGCAGCATGCGATTCAGGGAATCCATAGAGCGCAAACGAACTGATGTTCTGCACAATGGTGTCCTGTGTAGCAGCATCAATGCCATTGGCGGCCATGCCTGCTCGCAGCTTGCCTTCAAGATTCTTCATCCGTTCCCACGAACGGCGCATGCCCACGGCGCGGCGCAACTCGTCTGCCTCAGCGCCGGTGAAGTTGGCAACCGTCATGGCGATGCGCAGCAACTGCTCCTGGAAAAGCGGTACGCCGAGAGTGCGCTCCAATACTGGCTTAAGCGAGGGATGTGGATAGGTGACTGCCTCTTTATTCTGTCGCCGCCGCATGTAGGGATGCATCATTTGTCCCACGATTGGCCCGGGCCTGATGATGGCCACCTGCACGACAAGATCATAGAAGCGCTTTGGATAATTACGCGGCAGCGAAGCCATTTGCGCGCGGCTTTCAACCTGGAACATTCCCACCGTGTCAGCCTTCTGCAAGGTTCGATACACTTCCTCGTCTTCTGGTAGTTGCGCCAGATCAGCTCGATCGCCGTAATGCTGCGGAATCAGTTCGAGACAATCTTTAAGCACAGCCATCATTCCGAGCCCCAGCAGGTCAACCTTGATGATGCCCAGATCGGCGCAGTCCTCCTTGTCCCACTGCACAACGGTTCGTCCAGGCATGGATGCGCGCTCCAGCGGCACTACGTGATTCAGTTGTCCCTGGCAGATCACCATTCCTCCGGAATGTTGTCCAAGATGCCGCGGCAGTTTCTGAATTCGCATGGACAGTTCGAGGTATTTTGCAATGCGTGGATGCCGAGTATCGAAGCCCGCGTGCTGAAACGAATGCGCCATGGTGTCAGTGCTGCCGCGCCACTCCCACTGCCCCACAAGGCTTGACAGGCGTCCCAGCGTGTCTTCATCAAAGCCTAGCGCTTTACCCACTTCGCGCGCAGCCGATTTGCCGCGATAGGTTATGACATTCGCGGTCATGGCTGCGCCGAGTTCGCCGTAACGCCGATACACATACTGAATTGCCTGTTCGCGCTTGTCCTCTGATGGCAGATCGAGATCGATGTCCGGCCACTCGTTGCGACTTTCACTCAGAAATCGCTCAAAGAGCAAGTCCATACCGACGGGATCGACGGCCGTGATCTCGAGCGAGTAACACACGGCCGAATTCGCCGCACTACCGCGTCCCTGCACCAGGATGTCGTTCTGTTTGCAGAATTGAATGATGTCCCAGACGATCAGGAAATATCCTTCGAACCCGAGCTTCGCAATCAGGACAAGTTCACGCTCAACTTGCTTTTTTGCGCGCTCGAGCAAATCGCGATTTCTTGATCCGTAGCGTCGCTGCACTCCTTCAGCAACGCGCTTGCGCAGAAAACTCTCCATGGTTTTGCCGTCTGGAACGGGATAACGAGGAAACTCATAGCCTAGATCGCTGAGCTCGAATTTCAAGCGCGAGGATAGTTCCAAAGTGTTCGAGAGCGCATCGGGAATGTCGCGAAACAACGCCGCCATTTCGCGCGCTGAGCGCAGGTGCCGTTGGCCGTTGAGCGAAAGCAGGCGCCCTGCATGGTCCAGTTCAACGTGGTTTCGGATTGCAGTAAACAGGTCATGCACTTCGCGATCGTACGCCGTCGCATAGCGCACTCCGTTGGTAGCTACGATTGGGAGGTTGAGTGTCCTGGCTATGCGCAGCGCGGCCTGATTTCTCCATTCTTCCTCGCGCTCCTGGTGGCGCTGCAACTCAACGTAGACATTTTCTTTTCCGAAAAGTTGCACAAGCCGCTCAACAGTCTCTCGGCCTGCAGCTTCACCTCCGCGAACAAGAGCTGCTGCCAGCGGCCCATCATCGCCTCCAGTCAGGCAGATGAGGCCACGTGCATACTGGTTCAAATCGGCAATGTTTGCAGCGCCATCTCCTTTTGTTGATTCGCGCATTTTGAATTGGGTAATGAGCTGGCACAGATTCTGGTAGCCCTCGCGCGATGCGCATAGCAGTGGCAAGCGCGCAGGTGATTGGGAATATTGGTGTGGCAGCCATGCCGGTGGAGTAAGCCGCGATCCAAAACTTGTGACCGATACCTCTGCGCCTATGTGCGCTCGAATTTTATTGCGTTGTGCGCTGGTGTGAAAACGCGCCGAGCCATAAACGCCATTATGGTCGAGCAGCGCCATGGCTGGCATTTCCAGCTCGGCAGCACGCTCAATCAAGTCCTCAGGATCGGATGCGGCCTGTAGAAAGGTGAACGCACTGGCGGCATGCAGCTCAATGTATTGCTCAGTCATAGAGCGCCGCCATCTGCCAGTCGTTCCGCAGGATATCGCGCACCGCACTGCAACAGAGCATGGCGCCAGCTTGTGTATAAGCTACAAGGTCCCATTGCTCGTATCCCCACAGCGATGGGTTCCACCAGTCTCCACTGCTCAGCCATGGGCCGTAGGCTCGTTCTACGGTGTATTTGCGATCACGAAAGAAGAATGATTCAGGCTTGCTGTCTTGAATCGTCACGGACATATTTTCTGCAGGACGAATCAGCCGCGTTGCTGGCCGCACGGTCACCGATGGGACCGCCTTCGAGTGAGTGGAAAGAACTTGAAACGGTTCGATACGAAATGCGTCGGGTGCATGCGTATCGTTCAGCACTGCGCAGCCTGCATTCTCTTCGCCAACAATCGCACTGATGCGCGCCAGCGTTACGTCAAGACGCGACGGCTCTGGCAACTGCGGCGAAAATAAGCCAAGCTGCACCTTGCTCGTGCTGCCAGGCTCAGCTGTCACCGTCGCTGCCAGGATCGCGGCTTGTGGCGTATGTGCATCAAGATCGAGATGCAGGAGCTTGAGCCACAATAGCCTGTCAATACTGGGTAAGGCGGGCCTGACGGTACGAACATGTGTTGTGCCGCCTTCGAGCTTGAGCGTGATGGTTACGGAAGCAAGAGCAAATACACGCGCAGTCGCTCGCAGAATCAGTTGCTCAAGCATAGTGTTCACAACAAAGAGCAGCGCATCCAGCATTTCGATAGGACTATCGAACTCCATATGCTCAGAGAGGGAGAAGGCTGGTTCGACTGATTGAAACAGATGCGATCGTGTGCCGTGTGCCAACTCGTGCATGCACTTGCCAGCCTGGCCAAGGCGTGCAATCAGGCCCTTCAAAGGAAGATCCGCCAGTGCGCCAAGAGTACGAATGCCCCACAACGAAAATGTTTCTGCCTGATCCGGAGTTAGATCAAGTACTGAGAGAGGCAGCGCAGCGAGTGTTTCCTTTTCCATTCCGGCTGGAATAACCGTTACCGGATTATTAGCGAGAAGTCCCCTGGCGGCGATGATGGCTGCATGAAATTGACTACTGACGGCAATACATGCGATGAAACCCAAACGCTGCAACTCGGACAAAAGTTTATGCGCCAGTACCTCGGCGGGGCCGAACAGCTTCTCAGTCCCGGCGACATCGATCACGCATAGAAACATGCCATTTACGCTGCACTCTTCCACGCGCGGAGAAAAACCACCCGCACATGCTAGCAGCGCCTCGCCGGCTGCTGCTTCTTCAGCGGCTGTGCGTTTGAGCATGGTGATCTGTTCGAACGTTTCTACTTCAACTTTGGTCATGCCGGGAACCAGGCCCAGCAGCCGCGCCTTGCGATTGAGAGAGCATACTTGTTCGAGCGGTGGATCGCCTTTCATCACTACGCATGCACAATTGCGCAATTCAGGACGAAGACGCAGCATGGACTGGGCAGGAAACTCCTTAATGCAGACGCACGCATAGTGTTCCTTCATCGTGCACCTGCCCATGTGGATCGGCTGCTCCAGGTAGCGCCAGTTTCTCTACACGGCGGCTTGCGTATAGAGACAACATTGGTAGGTGATTCTGTAAATCGGCGGCGCTCCATTTCAACGCGGTATTTAACACCTGAAAATACCGTGGTCTCATGACGGCATTCTTCTCCGGGTTGGAAACGCAGCAATAATTCTCCGCTGCTCTTAGCGCATGGATGCTGCGTGAGCAGCAGCAGGGAAGTCTGCGATCGTTCTACGGCAGCGCGGTAACGGAACCATGTCGCCATGGGAACGCGCGAGGCAAACTCCGGTGCGATGCCGGCCATGTCAAGCACAATGGCGGCAAAACCACCGGCTTGCAGCAGCAGGTCTGCCACACGAAGTGCCTGTTCAATACGCGTCCAAGGTTTGTTACGCACCCACGGTTTTAGAGATTGCGCGCCTTGTTTTTGCCAGGCCGGCGGCTGCGGAGAAACCGCGGAGACTTGCTCGCGATGTCGCTCAGGCCGGGGCTGCGGTTCTGCGCAACGTGGGGCAAGGGATTCAGGGTGGTGCAGAAAGTTGCCGACTGCCGCGCTGAGCCCTTTCACCTCAGTGCGCGGATGTGGACCAAATCCACCGCCATGAAGTCCTTTTTTTTTATTTTCCGGAGGATCGAGATATTTTTCAGGAAGCCGGAATGTGGCTTCGCTGATTTGCCGAGGCTTGGTTGTAACGCCACAGCGCACCCACAGAAGGCGTTGCAGGTCGATTCCTGCTGCGGCAGCACACTCAGGACTCAGCGCATCGCCTACGTCGATCCACGCGCACACGCTGCCTGTACTGATTACCTGAGCCACGAAGGACAGCGCGAGCGATGTTCGCCCACTGCTCTCAGGGCCGACGAACTCCGAGATGGCTCCAATGGGCAATCCGCCGTTCAGCAGCTCGTTCGCCTCATCCACGCCCGTGGGGCTAACCGGGCGAATGATCCGGGGCAACGGAGTAAGGGCAGAAGGAATCCGAGCAGCAAGAGCAGCTTCAATCTGGAGTCGGATGGCGGTGGCGGAGGACATGGCGAGTTTTTTCGTCTTATCTTCGCCTAACTGTGGGTATGATTGTCAATCATGGTGCCTCAGGAATGAGGCACTTAATTACGGATGTCTAAGAAAATAGGCCGACTATTTTTAGATGATTGTTGGTGCTTGTCGTCAGCCTGTCGCGTCGGCGGAGAAGACCATAAAACGAGCCATCGTTCCCCCCGAGTGTTCGGCAGCAGCCTCTTCCGGGGATGTGGGGAAAACCCAATCACTTACCTCGCGTAGAAAGGGAAACGACTCCATGGCAGCTCGGCAACGCGGTATATCGCCCAAGACGGCTTCAACCTTCCCCGAATAGGCATCCGCGTCAATAATGAAAGTTGGCCGCGGAGAACGGCGAAGCTGGCGTTCAAGTTTTTTTAGAAAACGGTGAGCTGCTGTCAGTGGGCTGAAATTTCCAATTCGTTTTGGCTCAATTTTGCTGGGCGGGTCAAATGGCCGAAGACTAAAATTTGCCGAGGTTCAAAACACCGGGGCCCTTCAAGAGTTGCACTACACAAACTCTTCACAGATACAAGTCATCGGGCAGGCCAAGACCTTCTGTTCTGCGAGTTTCAATCCCACTTCGCCGCGGTGCGAACGATATGGATACTACTGTTGGGCCATAATGTGCCGTCGGCGGTTGCTTTAGGAGTTCTCCATTGCCAGATTGGTTGAACAGTCCGCTGCCGTCTATGACCGGTTGCTGAGCGAATCAATGCCGTACCATTTTCGAATGACCTCCACAATTACCGGCAAGCTCGATTCATGCAGGGCATTCATATGATCCTGCGGAATCGATTGTTCCTCAATTCCCTGACGAGCAACCTTTCTCCAACCCAGCCGGGATGAGGTCGTAAGGGCGTTTGATTCATTGGTGCAGACGAAGTGTAGTATTGGGACGCGAATCGGGCGCGCCCGGTAGATCGGGAAGTACTCCTGTGTTGCTATTTCCAACACCCGTTGAGTAAGGGAGTACCTTTCCAATGGACGAATCAATTGGCGAGCACGGGCTATCGCATGCCAGAGAATCATGCGGCTGCGGGAACGTGCAATCTGGCGTATTCGACTTCCAGCAGAGGCGGGTGTTTTCGAAAGCGGCTTATTTCCGGGTGCGCTCGGGTCCGGGAGCGCACTGTACTTGATGCTCTGCTCATGATGGGGCGGCACGAGTTTTCGAAGTGCGGTTCCGAACCCGCTTCTCAAATAGTTCATGAATCCTGGATAGCCGGGCATTGGGACGTCGAACAACAGTAACCGGACCTCGAAATTACGATGAGCCAACAGCCGCGCAGCCTCCAATGCGACGACTCCCCCAAAGCAAAAGCCTCCGACCAAATACGGTCCTTCAGCTTGTTCCTGAAGGATCAGCTTGGTCATATCTTCTGCGGCACTCTCGAAGGTAGACAGTGAGCGGCTGTAGAATGTATTCGCTGGCCGCACAACCGACACATCGATGATTCCTTCCAAGTGTTTCGCCAGCCTACGAAAATAAAGGCCCTCATCTTCATCTGCTGGCGCCAGGTACATGCGCGTAGCCGAGCCATTATCGCTGAGAGGAAAGATATGGATTTGGTTCGATGCGCCATAGGCGGGGCGCGGGAATACCGGCTTCCCGATAAGAGTGGTCAAGTGCTGGATGGTTGGCTCATCGAAAAAGCTGGCTGCCTGTTCGCTCGTTTTGCTCCCGAACCGTTCATCGACTTCGGAGAGCATTTTCAGGGCTCCTAGAGAATCGCCCCCGGCTTCAAAGAAATCCTCGCACAAGGCCACATCCCCTTGATCCAGAACTCTTCCCCAGATTTCACGAATCTTGTAAAGGAGATCGTTGGTAACGTATGGCAAATTGCGGTCCCAGGTTTCAGCCGGATCGGAAGGTGTAGTTCTTCCTTGTCCGAACCGCTCGGTCAGCAGCCTTCGCAGCGGCTTGCCCACTTCGCCGCGAGGGATCTTATCGACAAACATGATGCGATGCGGAACCTTGAAGGGAGCCAGCCGCCCAGCCAGGAAACGCCGCAGCCCAATTGCACTCACGCGGTGGCAATCTCCTTCGCGCAGCACTACGGCGCAGGCCACATCCTCGCCCAGCGTGCGGTGCGGCACCGCGAATGCTGCGGCCTCCAGTACAGCGGGGTGCGTAGCGAGCACAGTGTCGACTTCGTCCGGCCCGATTTTCTCTCCGCCACGATTTATGATCTCCTTCAGACGACCCGTCAGGTAGAGAGTTCCATCTGCCTCCAGGCGGCCGGCATCACCCGTCCAGTACCAGCCGTCCCGAAATGCAGCGCGAGTGAGTTCGGGGCTGCCCACGTAACCGGACGCAACGGCAGGACCCCGAACAGCAATTTCCCCCTCTTGGCCGGCTGGGATTAGGATTCCGGAAGAGCTCATGATGCCGATCTCCGAACCTTGAGAGCGCCCAACTCTGTTGGGAACACGGCTGCCAGAGGAAAGAGATTCTGAAGCTATGATCCCGGCCTCCGTTGCGCCATATTGAGTCAGTACAGGCAAGCCCATGAATTGTTCGATTTCTTGACGGAGTTCTTCCGGCAGCGGGGCAAAGCTCGATTCGACGAAACGGAGAGACAACGGACGGGAGGGTGGTTCTGCTTTGAGTTGCGACAGCGCTGCGTGATGGACAGTGGGCGAGCAAATGTACCAGGTAGGTCTCAGATTGTTGAGCCAACTTGAGTAGGCAGCGGGATCAAAGCCTCTTGTTGCAATGACTACGCCCCCAACAGAGAACTGGGTATGCGCGTATAGGATGGAGACCCCGAAGCTCTGCGCGATCAGTAACAATAGCCGGTCTGAGTCAGACAACTGAAGTGAGTTGAACAGCGACGCGATTCGTGCATTGAGGTTGGTGGCAGTGACGGGCACTATCTTGGAGGTGCCCGTTGTTCCGGAAGAAAACGAGAAGATGGCCGCCTCAGGAAGCGCATTGTCTTGACCGCGTTGTACAGCAGGGAAATGGACTTGCCAATCCTTCGGAGACTCCCAATTACGAGCAACCAGCACGGTGATGCCCAGCCCAATGGCTGCCTTTACCTGCGCTTCGAATTCCGGAGCAGCAATCAACGCCGAGACAGACAGTTGTTCCAGGCAGTCTTCCACCTCTGTGATCGAGCTCTTTGTCTTCAAAACTATCGGGGTGTGGCAGTTCAACACTCCAGTAGTCGCAAGGACCTCATCTCTACCCTGAGGAAGGAGCAGCGCCACCCTTTCGCCGGCGCCAATGCCTGCCACCTTCAGTTGACGCGAAACCATTTCGATCTGCGCCCATAGTTCCTGGTAGCTGAGCGTTGCGCCTTCAGAGTTTATAAGAGCAGGAGATTGGGGAGTGGACTCGGCGTAACGCGCGATCGCATTGAGAGATACCAGCCGAGACCGAGCCATCTACTTTTCTCCAGTACTGAATAGCTGCACACACGTCGCGCAGGTCGCGCATTGCTGTGATTTCTCGCACTTTGCCTGTTAACCTAATCTAGAAGCTAACAATCTGACAGTCAATCGCGTGCAGTTGCGAGTGGCCGCACCATCATCCACGCTGAGGCTACGATGTGGCTTCAGCATTCGGACGAGATTTGTCAACAACGCGGATTCCTCGATTTGCTCACGTACCGCAATTCGCTTCAGACTAATTGTCCTCGGCGTCGCGCGGTCCACCTGCCGCCGTTGATATTGTCCATTGATCGACCAATGCCCGTAGCAGAATTGTTCCGATGCCTTCAGACGGCATCCAATATTCGGTCTTAGCGGGGTTTGAGATGTACTTTGGCAACACTTTTGCAAGCTCTCTAAGAAACTCACCGGCCACCCAGCCGGATCGAAATTCCGGTGCTTTCGTTTGGCATCTTCAAGAAAGGCCTCATGCTAATCTTTGCCGCCATCGTCGCAATCTTTGTCAGTGGAATGCTTGCAGCCTTGCTGGGCACGATCTTGCCGGACCTATCCGATCGATTCCGATTGACCCCCACACAGAACGGCACCATGGCTCTTGCGCAGGCACTTGGATTGGTTATTGCCTCGGTTTCCGTGGGCTGGTTGCTCGATAGCGAGGGCGAGAAGCTCGGTCTCCTTCTTGGCTTCACTCTCATTTCAATCGTGCTCTACGCGCTGCCTCGCTCACCAGGCTTCCGCAGTATTGTCTTCCTCTTGTTTCTGCTCGGAGTCGGAGGGGGCGCTGTGCTAACGAGCGCAAACACGCTCGTCAGTCACATTAGCGATGCACATCGCGCCACTACATTGAACCTCGTCAACCTCTTCTTCGGCCTCGGCGGACTGGCAACACCCTTCATTTCCGCCAATCTTCTTAAGAGTAACTGGGTCCGTCTTAGTTACTCCATTGCGACACTAACTGTGGCCTCGCTGATGGTCGAGGCAATTACCAGAATACCCTCGGTGACTCCTGGAGCCGCAGGCCATGGGATCGCTGATTTTGGGTCGGCCAGCGGGCGCCCACTGCTGTTCTTACTTGGATTCTTCCTTTTTCTCTACATGTCATGCGAAGCGGGAGTCTGGAATTGGCTTCCGCGTCACCTCATTGCTCAGGGCGTTCCCGAGTCTCGTGCCCTCAACATCCTTTCACTCGGGTTCGCATTAGGCTTGCTCATCGGCCGCATCGGCATATCACCAATCCTGATCCGCGTACCCGCGGTAACGGTCGCCTTGGTTGCTTCAATGGCCATGGCTCTAACCACATTTCTAATGCTTCACACGAACAGGCCAAACTTGGCATCATCATTGGTTTTTGTCGCGGGTCTTTCAATGGCTCCGGTTTTTCCTACGACGGTGGCGATCGTTGGTGGTGCGTTTCCTCGCATGGCTGGAACGGCAATCGGCTTTGTCATGACATGTGGGTATGCGGGTTTAGCTGTCAGCTCCCGACTTATTGGCGCGATAGCCGGGAGTGATCCGTTGAGACTCAAGAGGGCACTTCTCCTAATTCCGTGTGCGGCTCTGCTAATGATTGGGGTGAATCTGGCCATCTCGTCCGCGCTGCGCTAAAAAGGCGGGGGCTAGTGTGGAGCTTGAAATCACCGCTGCCCCTCTAATCGCGGGGAAATCGGAGATATACTCGGAAACAATCCTTTCGCGTGTTGAGCGGGTCCAACTCTCTGGAGGAGCATAGTATGCCGCATATCAACTTACCTGAGGGCATCCCTGGCATCGTAAGCGGGTATACTTACCGGCCTGAAGTCGCGAAGCCCATGCGTGAATTAGCCCACATCTTGTTGTTTGGGCCCGGTTCTCTCACTTCGGGCGAGCGCGAGTTGATTGCCACTTATGTTTCCGCCGAGAATGGTTGCCAATTTTGCGAATTGAGTCATGGCGCGGCAGCCGCGTGTCATCTCGGCGATCCGGCGATTGTTGAACAGGTCAGGACGGACTTTCACGCCGCTTCAATTACCGACAAGCTCAAAGCGCTGTTGAACATTGCGGGCAAAGTGCAAAAGGATGGAAAGTTTGTGACCTCCGCCGACGTGGAGGCTGCGCGCAAAGAAGGCGCGACCGACGGCGAGATCCACGACACGGTGCTGATAGCAGCAGCTTTCTGCATGTACAACCGCTACGTAGACGGTCTGGCAATGTGGCAACCTCTCGACCCCGCACTATACGCTCAAATGGGAGCGCGGTTGGCTGCGGAGGGATATCAGCGCAATGCCAAATCGGCACCTCCGGAGTAAATCGTCTGAAGGAATTAGTTAATTTTAAGCAACGACGTTTAAGATAAACTATCTTCATTGCTGGCATTTCTGGGTCTCACCTTGGATGTGCTCTTTGTTCCCACAAGTCCTGTCTGCCCTTACCAATTCTGTCACTCTGTGCATACAAGGAAGGCTAGCAACTTGTCTGCGGGTCAAAGCATACGCATAACAACATTTGCGGGCGAATCGGGCGCTTTACCCCCGATCCCCATTTTGGGAGTTAGTCACGATGAAGCACATGATTCGCAGTTTTCTTTTGCTTTTTATTGCGGCTTCAGTTGCCCATTCTCAGCAGCTTGCGACTCTCAGCGTCACCGTCAACGACCCTTCGGGAGAAGTCGTCGCTGGAGCCAATGTTTCGCTGAGCGACTCCAGGACCGGCCTGACGCGCACGGGGCAAAGCAACCGCGCGGGTTTGGCTGTGCTAACAGCACTCGGCGCGGGCGATTACCTGCTAACAGTACAGGCTACGGGCTTCAGCCCGTGGCAAACGGCACTGAACTTAACAGTGGGACAGACGGCTTCCATTCAGGTCCAGATGAATTTGGCCGCAGTTAGAGAAAGCATTACAGTTTCGGGGATGGACGCGGAGAGCCTAGATACAGCGAAAACAGAAGCAAGCCAAGTGATTAGGTCAAGCGAGATTTCGAATCTTCCCATCGGCGATCGTGACTTTATCGACTTTGTGCTGCTGACACCGACGGCCAACGTAGGACGAAGCACTGCAACGGCAGCTCAGTCACCGTTTCAGGAGTCGGTACTTCAGCTGAGTTTTGGCGGTCTGCGGGAATCGCACAGCACATTTTTCGGACTGGACGGCACAGATTATTCGGTAAGTCTCTCTGGGGTACAGCATGTAAGTCCATCGTTGGATTGGGTGCAAGAGTTTCGCGTCGTCAATGGACCATTCACTGCGAATAATGGGCGCAACATGGGATCGGTGATTGAGACGATCACGAAATCCGGGAGCAACGATCTGCATGGCTCTGTTTATGAATATTTTCGCAATGGTGTGCTCGATGCGAATAATCCGCTCTCTGCGCCAGGTCTGAATACTCTGCGGTTCAACCAGTTCGGCGCCGATGCGGGCGGACCAATTCGCCGCGACAAGACGTTCTACTTTATAGGATATGAAGGTCAACGCCAGGCACAATCGCCAATCTACTCCACCTTTATACTCAGTTGCATCGACACGGCTGAATGCCTGGGACCGGGGACGCCTAGCATCAACCAGGTTAAGCAGATGTTCGGATTGCAACCGGAACGGCTCAACTCATTGCTGGAAAGCGGTAATTACGATAAGGCTCTTGGAAAGATCACCCATCGCTTCAACGAACGTAACATTCTGACCTTGGGTTATCTTTTTACGGATGATCGCAAGATCAACACGCCGACAGCGGCCCCGGGGCAAGGCCTCCCATCAACCTATCGTGACAATCCGGTGCGCGATCAGACGGTTTACGGTAACTATCTTCATGTCTTCAGTCCCCGCCTGACTGCGGAGAGCGTGCTCGATTACGGACAGCGCGTTTACCATCTCACCCCAAAGGGGGCTGGGTTTGAGCCGCTGCTCGAGGTCGCCGACACGTTGGTTACGGGAGGATTCTCGGGCAGTGTTTCCTACTACCAAGAGCCGCATTTCGAGATGCAGGAAAACCTGACGTGGGTTCGCGGATCGCATACATTCAGTTTTGGGGGAGGTTTTGAACCCATATGGATCACTGCGGACACGACTCTCTTTAGCCCAAGCGGCGCCATCTTCACGCCGCAGAGCTTCTTTGGCGCCGGCGCATTTGCAGGAGCACCCTTTGGCCCCGGAACTCCCGTGCAGTTTCTTTTTCTGGAGCCCCGCTCGTACTTCGGCCAGCAGCTTCCGGCCCGGTCGTTGCCCTTTGCGGGGTCGCTTTACTCTGGTCCTGCTGCGCAGAGCTTCGTAGATGCCACTCATTTGCAGTTCTGGCACCGTCTCATAAATTTGTATGGCCAGGACATGTGGAAGGCGACGACGAAGCTGACACTCACCGCGGGACTGCGTTACGACCTGGACATTTTTCCCAACGCTGCTGATGTGCGTCTGGTGGGGCCTATGAACTCCATCAACTTCGGCAACGTGCAGCCACGCGTCGGTCTCGCCTATTCTCTAAATGGCGGCCGGCAAGTTGCTCGCGCCGGATTTGGTTTATTTACCGGGCCTTGGGATTACAGCGACTTAATGGTCAGTTGGTCAGGATCTGCTCCATTCACGGTGATGAGCAATCCGCTGGTGCCTGACCTTAACAGCCCAGGCGGAATCGCTGGCCTTGGACCGTCGGGTATCGTAGGAGTATCCGGGCCGGTCCTTGCCAAGCAGGCTTTTTTGAATTTCGTTAAAGCGGGTCAGTATCCTTCTCCCAGTTCACTGAAGCAATTTCCCCTCGGATATATTCAGCGGAAATTTCCCAATAATTATGCTGAATTGGCTAGCCTGGAGATCGAGGATCAACTCGGCGCCGGTTGGTTTCTGACCGCAGGCTACCATTTCGTCCACGGTTTGGAATTGCCGGTGTATTTGAGCGTGAACGGGATTCCCAACGGAACACTTTCCGACGGACGCCAGGCTTTCGCTCCAGCCGATCCGAACTTTGGCTTTGCACTCATCGCCGAACCCATCGGATTCTCTATCTACCACGCGGGAACGCTGAGCATTCGAAGGAATTTCGCGCAGCACTACAGCGTTCTTGCGAACTACACATGGTCGAAATCAATTGATATCGCAACCGATGTGCAGTTAACGGATACGCCGCAGAATTATCTGGATACCAGGGCCGACCGTTCGGTTGGCGATAACGACGTCCGCCACCGTGCCACTCTCTCGTTCCTCATGGAGAGTCCTAGCAGTTGGACGTGGGCCCTACGCAGCCTGAAGCTGTCGATGCTGAACACTCTGCAGAGTCCGCGCTATTTCTCTATCCTGGCCGGTTTCGACGTGAACGGCGATGGATTTCCTTTCTCGGATCGTGCGGGAACCGTTGGCCGCAACTCGTATCGAGGCGCGGCATATTACGACAGCGATCTCCGGCTGCAGCGGGAATTCCAAACGACGAAAAGACCCTCAACTGAATTGAGCATCGAGGGGTTCAACTTATTCAACCATCGCAATGTACAAAGCGTCGACCAGGTTTATGGGGCTCCTGACTTTCTCGGCTCAGTGCCCCGCTACTTTGGTGACAACGTGAGCAGCCCGGCGAACCCCACATTTGGCAAGCCAAATTTCACCGGATCGGCGCGGCAGGTTCAAGTTTCGTTGCGAATGAACTTCTAAAGTGGGCCCATCGAAAGCTGAAATCGGGACGATCGGATCTTTAGCCCTGTTATGCTAGAAGCGATGCCGCCCATCCCAAATAACCAGCCTGCTGTTTAGGGGCAGCGACAAGATGATGTTTGCTCCCATGAACTTCCGGCGTGCCAAGGTAATCACCACAACGATTGTCAGGGGTACGGACTCCTCATGGGAACTAGGATGGGTAGATCTCTCGCGGCACCGTGACCTGCTCTATTTCCTTACTTGGCGTGACATAAAGGTTCGCTACAAACAGACCCTCCTGGGAGTTGCGTGGGCCATTCTTCAGCCATTACTCATCGCGTTGTCGTTGACCTTGTTTCTTGCGCGCGTTGTGAAGATACCGACGGGGGGATTGCCTTACCCCATCTTCGCTTACTCCGGCATGGTGATATGGCAATTCCTGGCTCAATCTGTCACTGAAGCTAGCAACAGCCTGGTGGCCAACGAGCGTCTAGTTTCGAAGGTGTATTTTCCCCGGCTGGTCATTCCTCTTTCGTCGGTCCTGGCCAGTCTGATGGATCTCTTGATCAGCCTTGTAGTGTTGACGGTATTTATTGTCTACTTCAGGATCGCTCCAAAGCTAAGCCTGGCCGTGTTACCTCTGATGATTGCGTTGGCTGGGGTGGTTGCATCCGGAGCTGGTTTCTGGCTGTCGGCTCTTAATGTGAAGTACCGTGACGTTCGCTACACCGTTGGCTTTCTTGTTCAGTTTTGGTTTTTCGTGTCTCCGATTGCATACCCAGGTAGCGTCGTGCCGGAGCGATGGCGCCTTTGGTATGAGATGAACCCGATGGTAGGGGTGGTCGAAGGCTTTCAATGGGCATTGGAAGGGACCAGCAATTTTCCTGCACGGCCGGTGCTTTTATCGGCTGTGGTCGCGGCAGCTCTTTTCTTCAGCGGCCTTTATTACTTCCGGCGCACTGAGGACACCTTTGCAGACTTCATCTGAGGGGAAGGCATGGTTGCGATTCGTTGCGAAGGGATTGGGAAGAGATATCGGATAGGTCGCCAAGTGCGTTATCGCACCTTGCGCGATACCCTTACTGAAATTGCGACCTCTTCATTTCGAAAACTGACTTCACGGTGGCATTCGTCTTGCGGCGAAAGGCACCCCGAATTGTGGGCTCTGAAGGACCTTTCCTTGGAGGTGAAACACGGCGAGGTACTGGGCATCATTGGGCGAAACGGATCCGGAAAATCCACACTTCTCAAGATACTGTCGCGCATTACGCGGCCCACGGAAGGCGTGGCAGAAATTCATGGACGTTTAGGGGCCTTGCTGGAGGTCGGAGCCGGTTTCCATCCCGAACTGACCGGACGCGAGAACATTCTTCTTTACGGTGCAATTCTCGGCATGAACCGGGCTGAGATTGGGCGCAAGTTCGAAGAGATCGTCGAGTTTGCGGAATGCGGCCGCCTGCTTGACACTTCGATGAAGCACTACTCGAGCGGAATGTATGTTCGGCTGGCGTTTGCGGTCGCCGCGCATCTCGAGACGGAGATTCTTTTGGTGGACGAGGTTCTGGCGGTTGGAGACGCCGTTTTTCAGAAAAAGTGCCTGGGCAAAATGAGCGATGTGGCGCACCAGGGCAGGACAGTGCTGTTTGTGAGCCACAATATGCTTGCGGTTGAGAGTCTGTGTTCGCGAGCCATCTGTCTGCACGAAGGGAAGCTTGTATTAGAGGGGACGCCTGGCTCGGTGGTTTCTCGCTATATCCAGGAATGGTTGCCGGCGTTTAAAGAGGTGGTTTACGAAAAGATAGAGACCGCTCCGGGAAACGATGTTCTTCGCCTGCATCGAGCCAGGGTTCGCGCCGAAAGCAATGCTCCGGATGAAATGATTACGGTTCGCACACCGTTGCACGTAGAATTTGAATATTGGAAGTTTGCGCCGGCCGCTGGGCTTCAATTTGTTGCGGAATTATTTGACCAGCACGGCGTCCATGTCTTTAACACAGCGATGTTTTGCGGGCCGCACATCCCGCCAGGTTTGCAGCGCAGTTCATTCAGTATTCCGGCGGACCTGTTGAACAATGGCACCTATCGCGTCAATCTGCTTATCTTCCTTGGCGGTGTTGAGGAGATTGCATACTGGCAGGATTTGGTGGCATTCGAAGTGCACGATACCCCAAGCGAGATGCGCGGAGACTACCACGGCGAATGGCACGGCACAGTAAGACCAAATTTGCAGTGGCGCACGGATACCATCGGCCCACTTCCCGAAGCCTGAGCCTTTCCGTTGTCACTTCCTTGCGGGTCCATTTCACAGGTTTTGATGCGTTTTTCTACTTCGAAGCAGCCGGAGATAGGTAGCCTTGCGCCTGGAGCCAGTGTGTGAATAGCTCCGCCCAGGCGTCGGAGGGAAGGTCCTGCTTCTTCAAGCCGAAGCCGTGGCCGCCCTTCACAAAGACGTGAAGTTCCGCTGGAATGCCGACGCCATGCCAAAGTTTGTATGGTGCCATACAATCGGCCGCCGGGTCGTCGTCCTCGCATGAAAGAAACATGGGGATTGGATCGGGCTTTGCGTTCAACAGGGCGGCAAGCACTGCGGAACTGGGCGCAGGGTAGATGGGGGCGACGAAATCGGGCATGCTGTCGGTATCGTGGTGAATAGCAAGGTTGAGCGTAAGGTAGCCGCCAGAGGAGAATCCTATAACGCCGATACGATGCGGATCGAGACCCCACTGAACTGCATGGTCGCGCACGATGCGCACAGCCTTTTGGCCGTCGGCGGTGATCAGAGGCGTCATCTGATACGGCAGATCGCCGTCGGGCACCTGGACATGGTGTTCCGCAGGAAAGAAGCTGGTATCGGTTTTGGCAAGCCGGTAGCGCAGAACGAACGCGGCGATGCCAAGAGAGTTGAGGAAGTTTGCAACACTCCTACCCTCGGAGTCGATCGAGAGCAAAACGTAGGAGCCGCCGGGACAGACGATTATCGAGGTTCCGTTGGCGCTACCTGCAGGCGGGAAGTAGGCCGTAAGCGTGGGGTCGACGACGTTGTAGACCCTGGGCTCGCCGTCAGCATTCGATTCCGTCTCTTGCTGCGTCCAGCTTTCCGAACCCGGAGCCTTGCCGGGCCAGAGGCGCATCTCCTGCGGCGTGGTGGAAAGGATTACGGCGCTGGGTTGCCGAGCAGGAACGACGACTTTGGTCCCCCTGACTCTGAGCCAGTGATAGAGAAACGCGGCGCTAGCCCCAAGAAGCGCACCGAGCAAAATGCAACCGACGTAGCGCAACCAACGGGTCAAACGATTGACTCCAATCCTGATTGAGGAGCTGAACGATCCGCTCGATTGAATATATTCGGTCGAGTCCCAAGCATACAAATGAGGTACGTCACATTACAGCGCACAAACCTGGCGCTCGACAATAATCTAGCAAGTAAATCCGTGTGGCGATCTACTTGACGGGACTCTGGGCGAGGTAGAGCGAAGTATCTTCGCTGTTACCGACGACTTTCAGCGTCCATCCTTCCGAGATAAGCCTGTCCATAATCCATTCCTGCTCAGGCATACCAACTTTGTAAACGTAGAATCGATTATGAGTCGATAGGAAGTTCCGGTAATCATCGACCTTGGGCAGGATATAGGGCTGATCGGCCGTCAGCGAAAGCTCTGAGAGAAAATCTCTCTGGCGAATTGCATATGGCAGATCGGCGAGGTAGTGGAGGCGCTCACGAAGGCTTGGGGGCCCGTAAAACCAATCTTCACCGTATTCCATTGCGCTGGCCATGACGATTGGCTCCTTGCCCGGCGCCGTGCGAAGGAACATTTCGTTCTCCAGCCCCAATGTTTGCGTTTTTCCGATCTGTAGAGCAATGAATTGTCTTGCACCTGCACCATAGAGTCTTACGGTTAACAAGAGCGCGCACAGGGCTGCAACAGCCATCGCCTGGCGCCGGTTCCGACCGAGGCGCGCGGACACAAATCCAATTAAAATTGCGATTCCTATGGCGGCGCTGATCGCGTAGCGGTCCATGTAATAGCCGGTTGTCAGCCAAGTGAATCCGATCATGAAGGGGATCAGCAGTGCCAAGCCCAGCGCAGCCGCAGTTTCGTGTGCAGGCGGTCCTGCTTCCTCATCGGCTGATTGCTCGTGCCCATCGCTTTGATTGGAGTCAACAGCGTGCGCTAGATACAGCAATACGAGAAAAACCAAGAGAATCCAAACGCACATGAACAGCCCATATGAGGAAAGATCCGCTACCTTCGGCTTGGCCCAAAACGAAGCAGAGTTCTTCACGTAGTCGAGCATCACTCGACGAGTCGCGGTAGCAAAGGGCAAAGTTACACTCAGCATCGAAAGTCCAGCCACTCCAGCAATGCAAAGCGGGGCATCGAAGCGTCTGCGTTTGAACAGCCGAACGGCTTCGCCGCATATGAGCGGTATGCCCACATGTATCACGCCGTAGTGATGGCTTGCGATGGCGCCGGCAATCCCCAATGACATCCCCATCAACGGTAGTACCCGATGCCGCTTCGCCTCCGTAGCAGCTTGCCAACTCAGCATCGTTAAGCTAGTAAAGCCTGCCAGCAAGGCGTACGGCCTCGCTTCAGACCCAAAATCGGTGCTCATAGCGGTACAACTCAGGGCCAGCATGGCGAACATTCCGAAGACTGGACCACTGCGCCGGCGGACGAAATAGTATGTTGCAACCAGAGCCACTGTAAAAGCCATAATGGAAGGGAGCCGGACCGCGAAGGGGGTTTCACCAAGCAAGCGGAATGAGATTCTTGCCAGCAAATAATACAGTGGCGGGTTACCATCGGCGGGGATTGCGCGGAAAACATTACCGAGATCGGGCAGTCGCGTAATTTGGAAGGTGAATATCTCGTCAAACCAGAGTGGCCTTGCAGCCCTTGCCACCTCAAACAGCGCATATCCCAGAGCCACGACCGACACGCCAACCACCTCATAGCGGACCATGAGTGCAGCCGCCCACACCCCAAACCGGAATAGAGTTCGCGACGCTGGCGGCCAAATGGATCTAGTCCTTTCTGCCAGTGCTTGCGCAGATTCTTGGTCGAGCTGCGGGACGTTTTGAGACTGAAAGCCCATTTAGCCTTTATTCTGAGGTGCGTTTTCTTGTTTGCAACCAGATCTTAGAAATTGCAGCAACGTGACGAATGAAAATCGCCGGCATCCTCCTGACGAGATAGACTTGCGTCTTTCCAGCTGCGCGCAGACGATGTTTAACCGAAATCTCCACAATAGAATAACCGTGTCTGTGCGCGCGAGCCACGAATTCCCACCAGAGTCCCTCCTTCATCTCGCGTAATTCGTCAGACAGGCAGAAGGCCACCCGCTTACTGCAGAGAACATACGGACAGCTTGGATCATGCACCGGCACCCGGAAAACTGTCTGATAAACCAGGTAGAAAAATCGCGACATGAGTTTGCGAGCCAGCGTATCTTGCCTGTCAACTCGCCATCCGAGCACGACATCCGCCGTGTTCCGCGCTTTCCAGAATCTCTCAAAGTCCTTCGGATCGCATTGGCCATCCGAATCGATGCACAAGAGCCAATCAGCCTCGAGCATCATCATCCCTTCCCGAACTGCTTGAGAGTATCCTTTGCGTTCGTCGCTCATATTGAGCCGCATCGGAATCTCCGCCGACAGCCTTCGGAGGATCGCCTTGGTTCCGTCTTTACTTCCGTCCTCACAGACGATGAAGCCGAAGTTGATATCTGGAGGAAGTTGCGAACACAGCTCGCGGATGGTTGCTTCAATGCTTTCCGCCTCATTGTGAACTGGAAGCAGAATCTCCAAATCGGGAGTTGCGATCTTGTTTGTCATTTGTGTCCATTCGTGAGGGTGATTGGTCGCTCATAAAGATCAATCTGACGCATTTGCCTTTTCCACCTGCTGTGAGATCCAACCGTAGGTCGTTTCAAGTCCCTCGCGGAGCGAGCGCTTCGGAGCCCATCCCAGTTTTTCGTGTATAAGCCTGTTATCGGAACTTCGTCCCCGAACACCCAACGGTCCGGAAATATGCTTAATACCAAGCTTCTTCCCGGATATATCGATGATGATTTCTGCCAAGCCGTTGATGGTCACCATCTCTTCTGAGCCAATGTTGACGGGCCCACACCATTCGGAGTCCATCAGCCTGCGTATCCCTTCAAGGCATTCCTCCACAATGAGAAACGACCGGGTTTGCATTCCGTCACCCCAAATTTCGATTTCGCCTCCATCCGGAGCCTCTGCCACTTTGCGGCAAATTGCGGCAGGCGCCTTTTCCTTCCCACCCTGCCACGTGCCTTCAGGACCGAAGATATTGTGAAAACGAGCCACACGTACAGCAACATTTAGGTTCCTCATATAGGCGAAGTAGAGCCGCTCACTGAAAAGTTTCTCCCAGCCGTAATCGCTGTCTGGCTCCGCTGGATAGACTGATTCTTCAGCGCAGTTTGGATTGGCCGGATCAAGCTGATTGTATTCTGGATAAACGCATGCGGAGGACGAAAAGAAGAATCGCTTTACTCCATTTCGGCAACCCTGTTCCAGGATGTTCAGATTGATCATCGCGGAATTGTGCATGACAGCAGCGTCATTGTCCCCTGAAAAGAGATAACCGGCCCCACCCATGTCGGCGGCGAGCTGATATACCTCGTCGACGCGGTTCAGCGCCGCCTTCGCAATGGCAGTATCTGTCAGGTCGCCGAGAAGAAATTCATCCGCCGCTGTTTCAGAAAATTCGTGTTCCTTGATGTCCGCGCCGCGTACCCAATAGCCTTCCGTTTTCAGACGCTTTACAAGATGGCCGCCGATGAATCCCCCGGCGCCGCATACGAGAACACGTTTGCGTCGCATATTAACCCCCCATTTTGACCGTGAATCTCATTCTGGCATCCCAGCCTCGGGCATTCAATCCCAAACCGATTCCTTCAGTTCGTTTCTTTAGTTGTGCGGTGTCGCGCTCTGAGTCATTGGTACAGCCGCCTGCTGCCAAGGTAACTCCAGCACTGGCTTCCATGCGCCGAAGCGGATCTCGGGATTGTTGCAACAGATGGTAGTGGTTGCAGCGACCAGCACGACCGGAATAGATATCCAGCGACTTTCAGATGACTTCGGGCTGAAGGATGGTAATGGAGGCGGAACAACGAAACGCTAGGTATAAACTACCTAAAACGGCAGTTGATCTTCCATCGATGGTGACGAGAGTGCCGGAATCGCATGGGCAAGAGAATCCGCCGCGGATTGCAGACTGCCTCCTTCTTCTTGGTGTGGTGATTGTATCCGCATTTCCGTATCAATTCGGCTTGGGCCTCTACCTCGATGATTGGCAGTATTTCGGGACTCTTGATCGCTTCTCAGGCGACGGCCTCGTCACGATGTTCCGGGAGATGATCAAGGTCGATCCAGACCTTCATCTCCGGCCGGTACAAGTCACTTGGCTTGTGCTTGGATTCAAGGCATTCGGCCTTCACCCAATGCCGTATCACATTGTCATTTCAGCTGTCCTCGGATTCGTTGCCGTTCTCCTGTATCTCGCGCTTCGGGAACTGATGTTGAATCGGTGGATGGCATTCGTGATCGCATTAGTATTCGGATTATTGCCCCATTACTCGACGGTCAGAGTCTGGATCTCTTCGCTACAAGCAGGCTTATGCATGGCTTTTGCGTTGCTCGGGATTTACGCCTTATCGAGATCGGTTCGGCCAGGAGAAAAACACTCGATGAAGTGGATGGCTCTCGCCGTTTCTGCATTCGCTCTCAGTATTCTCTCCTACGAAGTGGCTCTTGGGTTGATTATTGCCTCCTTTGGGATCATCGGTTGGCGCAAATACTTCGAAATTCGCGGTTCGTCTAAATCCGGCTTGGCGAATCTGGGCGGCATTGCCGGCACAGCCGCGGCACTCTTGCTGGTTTTGATTGTGAAAGCGCGGGTGCAGACAAGGGTGGTCTATCATCATCATTTTTTCGCGCTTCTCGGAGAACGGAGCTGGCACGCATTTGAACAGGCGGTTCTTTTCAATTTCTGGACATATGGCCTGCACATGCCGTCCTTTCTGATCAGGCTTTATAGGGAATCAGCACTAAGCGTGGCAGCGACGGGCGTGGCGACCATCATCGCCTTGGTGGTTACGGCTTATCTTTGGCGATATATGGGACCTTCTGCGATCCCCAGCCGACGCGTATTCATCTGGTTTATGGTCGCCGGCTTTGTCCTCTTCGGTTTGGGTTATGCGTTGTTTTTCGCCAGTTCCGATATCGACTTTTCCAGCCCAGGGCTCCAGAACCGCGTTGCAATCGCATCTGCACTGGGCGCCTCTTTCGTGCTGGTCGCATTATTCGGTATGGCATGTTCCATATTGAAGAATGACTCACTCCGCGTCCGAGTATTTGGAATCTTGGTCGGTATGATTTGTGGGGCGAACAGCTTGGTGGTGAGCGGCATCGCACACTATTGGGAGGATGCTGCGTCGCGAGAGGCGGTGATTCTCAACTCAGTGTCTGCGAACGTACCTTCATTGCCGCGTGGAAGCGTGCTTCTGCTGGACGGATTTTGCGTTAATACGGGACCGGCATTTTTGATTCTGAGCAACGAAGACACGACGAGCGCACTCAGCCTAGCCCTCAGAGACTACTCGCTGGCGGGTGATGTGATCACTCGCGATACACATTTCGGGCCGTCGACAGTGACTACCACCATTTTCGGAAATCCCGACGTAAGCTATCCCTATGGAGATCATCTGTTCGTTTATAACGTCAGGCATGGTTTTCTGGCCTCATTGCCTTCGCATGAAGCAGCGCATAAATATCTTCAGGCAATGCATTCAGATGGGGAGGACGCCTGCCAGGCGGAGGGAGATTGGGACGGCACAAAAGTCTCTTGATCAGATAGCATACCGCTCGCGGGGATCGCCTAGTTGTGCATTTCGCGGATCTTGAGCAGGGCTCAGTTGAGGCTTTTGGGAACGTAGATTACTCCATCTTCATTCACCAATCCAGGTCGATAATACTGGTCGATGGCCATCGAAATAGGTGGATGGAATAGGCTGCCGTTCCCGTTCAGTATCTGCTGAGGGGAACCCCAAAACTGGACCGCACCAATCTCGGAGCGCTTTAGCTTGTCGATTATTACCGCCGGATCCAGTTGGCCCGCGCCCATGTAAATAGAAGCGACGAATGGGTCGTATATGAATGGTTTCCCGGCGTAGGCGCACACCAGCAGGTCCTCGCAGATTGCCGATCCTGGCTGCTGACTTATAAATTTACTTTCAATTGCAAAGCTCTGCGCACTTTTGTGGTCGTCTTCCAAGTGCTTCGGCGGCCAAAGGTAGTGATTGTAGGTCATATCGAATGCCAGCGAAAGGAAAAAGATTGCGCAGACGACTGCGGGATTTCTGCACAAGAAGCTGCCTTTAGGGAAGTTGGGAAGCTCAGCCCAGAAGAGACCGGTTAACAAATTGGCAGCCAGCATTGAACCAAAAAATATGTTGATACTGACACCGTCTCCTCCACTGAAAATCGTATCTATCGTCAATGCGGAAAAGAACAATAGCACCAGTACTCTCTGAGACGCGTTTTTCCAGCAGTGCGGAATGATCCATAATGATCCGATTAAGGGAAGCAACATCGATAAGCTTGCCATCACACTGCTGCGGATGGCCCATGAATAAAGTAGGATCGCGGCATTAGCAGACAGGATAAGTAAGCACCGCCCTCGAAACGGATAGTCAGGAGAACGGAAATTAGTCCCAGAACCAGAAAATCAATTGCAAATCGCCAAGTCCTGCGGCCCGAGGAAAACAGAAGATCTAAAAACACCGCCAGCGGAAATTCGACTAAATTATGTTTGATATTGCAGCCCAGCACAAACAACAAAGCTGCTAAATCTAGCGCAAATCCGCTACGGTTGTATCGCATGTACACGTATAGGCCGGCTAGAAAGAAGACCTGAGCCAACATCTGAGGATCGTCCATCCCAACAAAATTGGTGGCATTGGCACAAAAGAACGCAATAACAAATGCGGCAGAGAGATAGGTTGAGAGCTTCGAACGGGTCACGTGCCAAATGATCGCTCCGACTAAAATACTCATCAAGCAAAGGGACGCCAAGGAGAGAATTCGAGCAGTGAAGAGGTACTCAGAGGTGAACTTGCTTAATGCTGCGACGATATGAAAGGAGAGTGCCGGGTAATTTAACGTTGTCCAGTCTGGATTTGAAGGATATAAGAGTTGATGTTCCGCCACTTTCTGAGCGTAGTACACATTCCACCCTTCGTTGAAATCGAACGCTGTCAATGTAAAAACGCGGCCGAACGGATAAACGGCGCTCCAGATAAGGATCGCGAGACAGGAACCTATTGAAATCAGAAAGGCCGGCGCGATGTAAGCGCTATTTCTCCAGCGAAGCATAATAGGTACACCCGGCTCTCAGATCGACGCATTAAGCGTTTCGCGATTTTCTGATTCTGTCAACCGAATGGTAATTCCTGAGGGTCCGGAAATGTCTCCTCAGCCATGCCCAGCGTCAGCAGCAATCAGTAGGAATTTCGGTTTTGCCCTTTCGAATGCGAATCAAAGCAACCGCCTCCCTCGCGGTTTTTCGCCATCAATCCCAATCGGACAGCGCCGCCGCACTCCATGCGGCCTCTGGCGGGCCTAAAAAGCCGTGATTTGGCCAATTTCGAACCGAATTCTCGGTCACTTCTTCGTCTCCCATGCATCCTGGCTGGTTTCGCCGCGCACCTGCCAGACCAATCCAGTTGGGAACGATAGTGCCTCATACAGCGCTGCATGTTTCCGGACGGCCACTACGTCAGATGGTTCTCCACCAGCAGCAGTCAGCAGTAGAGACAGAGTGAGAGCAGCCGGATATAGATTGATCTGAAATTGAAAGCCAAAACAGAAATCCTGTATTATGCCCAGCATATGGTCAGCTTTGATCTGTTTCCGAAGCGCACTGCACTTATCAACGTTGACATGCAGAATCGCTTCGTGGAGGGATACCCGATTTCAGCACCTAACGGACTTGCTGTTCTGGAGCGTATCAACACCGTCGCTGCAGCTTGTCGTAAAGCGGGCATCCTCGTTATTCACACGAGGAACGTCGTGAGATCCGATGGATCAAATCTTGGTCGCCAGGCCGAGTTCGATCCCCCTCTCATGGGGGGGATTCTCAACAATGGGTCGCACGCAGCGGCATTGCATAAGAGACTGGTCGTCGATGCGCGCGATGTCCTTCTTGATAAGCCCCGTTTTGGCGCGTTTTACGGCACTGATCTGGAGCTCATTTTACGCACTCGCGGGATCGACACAGTAATCATTGCTGGCATCGCGACCAACGTGTGTTGCGATACAACGGCACGCGAGGCCGCTGTTCGCGATTTCCGTGTGTTGTTCCTAAGTGATGGTACTGCCAACCACGATATTGGAGACCTTTCGGCAAGTGAGCTACACCGTGCCACATGTGCAACTCTTGGCTTAGTCTTTGCTGAAGTTATAACGGTAGATGAAGTCATCGCAAAGATCGAACTTGGAGCTAAGTTTGAGATGGCAGACACCGCCCGAGATTAGCCGGGGAATCGCTTCACACAATACCATCGGCAAACCGAATTGCTTGGACAGTTTCCTGGTAGTTAGACGATTGTAAGCAAACAACTCACTTCGTGGAATGCTGTGATCCTGTCTGCTTGTCGGACGAATTCCGATGGATTGCCAGGTGAAGTTTCCTCCATGCCACTTTCAGGAATCGGAGTCGCTTGCGGAGCCTTAGGTTGAGGCTGCGAACCGGATTACAACCCAATCGCACCAGGAACTCGAGGTCGAGCGACTTATCCCAGGCGTAGACCATGTTCCGATGCAGCAGGTTGAGGGGCGTTCGCAATGTATTTAAACCGTCATTCGTGGTAAATGACATTTCGAAGTGCCTCGCAGCGCAGACAGCCGCTTTCTCATCGTAGTGCCCGTATGGATACGCGAATGAAGTAACCTGATCTCCCACAATATGCACTAAGTCGGATCGGCTGCCGGTCAGTTCCTCGTTTATCGTGATTTCCTCAGTCTTGGTCAAATCCGGGTGACTTCTACTATGTGCTCCGAAGTCAATGCCATCCGATGCAGCTTGCCGGATTTGATCAGCGCCCAGACATGGGAGCAGGTCGAAGCCCCGTGCCTCGTCCCAGAGGTTGGTCCTCCCAACATGATGGGTTGCCACAAAGACCAATCCGCCGAAGCCGTAATGCTGAAGGACAGGAAAAACGTGATCGTTCAAATCTTCAAACGCATCGTCAAATGTTAGCAACATAGGCTTCTCTGGCAGAGGCTTGCCCTCACGAACCCAAGCCAACCAGTCGGAAGGTCGTATTCCAACATATCCTCGCATGGCGAGATATCGAATTTGAGCTTTGAATTTGTCGGTAGGAATAGTTAGATCGGGATCGAAGTTCTTTTGAGGCGGCCCGACGTGATGATACATCAACACCGGAAGCCTTTTGCCAAAACTGCTTTGCAGTTGATGCCAGCCTGCGCTCTCAGCCGCACTGCGAAAAAACTGAATGACAATGCGTTTCCGCATCAGGAACATTCCGACTTTCCTGCTTGGCGCCCAGGAATAAAGCCATTCTGTGATTGCAAACAACGGGCGAAGAAACAGATCGGGAGAAATGGGCGACCGGGCGACTATCTGAATCGCGAGGCGCTTCCATCGCGAATCATCGCCGAGAAGGGCCAAGGGTGAATAGGGTCGAAGCTCGGGGTGCTTACGCAGAAGTGCGATCTCCTCGCGTCCCCAGCTCCGAATCTGAATGTTGAGTAATTGCTTTGGTGTCTTGGAATAAACGTGGTGGCAGAGAGCTCTAGGCTCGTAAACTACTTTGATCCCAGACTTTACCAGACGCACGCCAAACTCCGAGTTTTGTTTCCACTTGAAGATTTCGTCATATCCGCCGCTCGCAATGAGCGCTGCTCGAGGAATGGAATAGTTTGGGTCAATATTGGCATCATCCGGCCAGGTCCAGCCCTTTTCCCAACGCTTGATCTCATCGTCCACGACCTCACGAATCCAATCTGTAGCGAAATTATCGGTACTCTCTTTCGCAACATAGACGGGGCCATGCACCAAGAGCGAGTCACTTCCGGCATGTGCCTCCAGGTGTATGCGGAAATTCGAAGGGTCTAGCAAAAGATCGTCATCAACAAAGATCACGATTCTTCCGCGCGAGGCAGCAATCCCGCGGTTGAGGGCAATAGCCAACCCGCTGTTTTCCTGTTCGATTATTTGCAAAGGACACGGAGGCAGAAGGGATTTAAGATACTCCGTGGTGCCGTCATGTGAGCCATCTACTACAACGATTAACTCATATTCGGTCGGGGACAAATCCTGCTTGAAGATCGAATTAATTGCGCGAGGCAGAATATATCGGCGATTATATGTTGCCATCACGACAGAAAGCTGAGGCAGCGTTGTTGATGGGCGGTTTCCCGGAGAGGTTGCAGCGAATTGCATCATTGCGTCTTCCGAAGCAGGAGATCGATGGAATCGCACGTCGTCAGCGGGTAAATCGCAGAATCAACGGTCCTCAATTTAGGATGTCGGGCAAAGAATTCGGTTATCTGCCTTCCTCCCCTGAGCAGGTAGCGGCTCCACCATGAATGATCCGTGGGGCTATTGAAACTAACGCATCCCAGCAGCAAATAGCCGCCCGGCTTTATGGCTGCAACAATCTTTTCGCTTATCTTTATCAATGGAAACGGGCATTTAATATATTCCAATACGTGAACAGCGCAAATAAGGTCAAAGTTACCAGCCAACGGATCTACTCGGAGATCGTGTAACTCAAATTGAACTCGATGGTCTACTCCCAGACGGTTCCGTGCGCGCTCCAAAGCAACTTTGTTAAAGTCCATCGCCAATAGAGAATCACAGCGCTCGACTAGAAAGTCGGTGAATATTCCTTCACCGCAACCCAGTTCCAGCACGCGGCCGAAGCGACTTGTCCCAATTACACGGTCCAGCATCGCCATCTCGCCGTGGTGCCTACGCATTTCGAGTGCGTTGGTGGAATAGAGCCAGGGGTCTTGGCGACTGAAATCCCGTCTCAATTCAATCTGGGAGTATTCTGAACTGTCGAGCCATGCATCTCTAAGCGTCAGACACAAAAACCACGCGCTCCGCGCGCCAGGAATACTTGCGAGTATCCTGCGAATCTTCGCCAGCCGTGAATGATTTGAAACAGAAATATTGTCACTCATCCGCGTGGATCTTACAGCTCTCTCATTCGACACAATGGAAGCAAGGGAGTGGTCTATCTGCCCAAAAACTCCAACGCTCTGGCCGAAATAGCTTGTCGGCTTGCAGCCGAGATAGTGGTGGCGACCCAGTCTCTCTTGGGAACGTAACGATCTTCCTGAACAGAGAGATCCACTTCAGTATAACTATAACTGCATGCAGCAATTGGGCGAATGCTGCACCACATGTTTCTCGCCGCCGCTCTGCATGGAGGGACATCGTTGTTCTGCAGGCAATAATGCACAGAAGAATTCCACCTTCGAGTCCATACTCAGGATGCATCGAGCAGAATTTTTAATGTCGCAAACGTCGATTTGATCGACGAGTTCCCAGTCTCGTTGGGCTTGGACAAGGTGTTTGACGACGCCTTAATCGGATACCCTATATCGATATCACTGATCGGGTGAGTGGAACAATGTCACAAATGCTACCGTCGCTCCTGAGCACCAAAACGTTGCGGCTAAGCCAGCCGACTAACGGATTTCTCACGTCATATATGATTTGTATTACCGCGAACGGGTCGGCCGATCTCTAAGGAGCCGAACGTAAAATTGGGCCATGTGGATCGCCATGTTCTGTACAGAGAACTCTGTTTGGGCTCGCTCCCATCCCGCCTGACCCATCGCGGCCAGCTTCACTCGATCATTTGCTAATTCTGTGATGTGATTGACGAGCGCCTCAGTGTCTTTTGGCGGAAACAGATATCCAGTCACTCCGTCCACTACTAATTCCGGGAGACCGCCTACTCGTGAGGCAAGAACGGGGCGCGCACCCGCCATCGCCTCCAGGGCGGAAATAGGAAAGCTCTCATCAATAGACGGAATCACGAGGAGATGCCACCCAGATAATAATTCACGAAAGTCTTCCCGCCATCCCAGGAAGTGAACTCTGTCAGACACTCCTAGCTCTGTTGTCAGGTTTCGAAGCTCATGTTCGGATGGCCCACATCCAGCTATATTGACGTGGATTTGGATTCCCAGTTCCTTTAACCGCTCGGCAGCTCTTATGACGGCTCCAATATTCTTTATGGGAGTCAAACGAGACAACACTCCCACCTGGAGCGGACCTGAATCTCGCGTCAGGGATTTTGGCGAGGGATTCACTTCAATGCCTGCGTAAATCACCTCGGCTCGGTGGCTACTGTCGCATGCGGCAACTTTTTTGGAAGAAGCAATGACCGCATCCGACCAAGGAAAAGAGGAGCTCTCTGGAATCTCGCCGGTGACTTCATCGATTCGACCGTGTATGTGCTGCACAACAGCCTGAGCGCCGCCGAGCTTGCAGACGGCTCGCACTGCACGTCCGCCCCAGTGCAGATGTGCGATTTTGGGCCGATTGCGCCTCAGCCAAAGACACACTCGAACTGCACCTGGGACATCCTGGAATGTACCGTTCCAGGATATGGAATGTGTACTGATGCCGGCAGCCGACATCTGTGCCCTCAACGGACCGTCTGCAAGGAATAAGACCCTCAATTCGTAGCCCTGTGGTTCAGCGTATTTTGCCAGGCCCATGATGATCCGGCATATCCCGGTGCATTCCGACTCAGCGCTTTTCACCAAATGTATGCTGCGGAACATTTGGACCACTCCTCTTGCAAGACAAGAAACCTTCCACGTGTTAGCTGGTTTTATGTTCCAATCTGTCAACTGCGTTGCACAGGTTGATGAAGACTTTTCGTAACTTTTTAGTCCGAAGATTCGTTGGAGACCAAGTGCGCGGGCGCCGTTTTACCCTGTAACCGGCCAGATGGCTCGGAACCATACCGCATGGGGAGCATGGGTGTCCTGAAAGTTTGTTCCGGCCCTTACAGAGGTTCGTTGTCTGCACACCATACACCTGACAAACATTTGTCGAATGCGCCAGGATTCCGTGTTGCGGCAGTGCGAACATCTAAGACCATCCGATCCGTTTTCGCTTCGTTCTGGTCTTGAAATAGAGAAGCACTCCGAACCAAACCGCTTTGAGCAGCACCCACCAACTGCTGCTTACGATCATTCCGCGTTCTGGAGAGGCACGCAGCCACGTCAGAGGCTTGCGTCTCAAACGCCGATATAAGAATCGCAGTAGATCGGCGCGGTTATCTCGGAATTCTGAAAACAGCACCATTGAGAATGCAATCGAGGCAGACGCTTCACGCTTCCAATCTATCGGATACTTCGATGAATGATGGACTATTGCGGTGGGAAGATATACGGCGCAATTGTCTCGCGAAAGCAGTTGCACAAAGGCGTGGTGCTCCTCGCAGCCGTGAAAGGGCGCGCCCCGCCCAAGTCGCTCATCAAAAAAATCATGAACTTGGCACGCCGACTTTCGAAAAGCCATATTGGTGCCGATTCCCAGGCCTCCGAAGGCCGCAATCTCAAACCAATAACTATCCGATTTATCAAGGAGAATTGGCTGAGAGAGTTGAGGGTATTGGTTTATCGATTCTGGTGTGATTACGGCTCCTGTTACCACAGCGACTCGAGGATCTGAAAACGGTTCGATCAGGTAATCTAACCAACTTTCATCGGGCAAAGCGTCATCATCTAGATAAGCGACAATCTGCCCCTTACTTGCAGCAAGTCCGCGGTTCCTTGCGCGGCTGAGTCCTGCGATGGGTTCGGTGAGGTAGTGAGCACTGAACTCTCTTGCCACTCTCTCCGTTTCTGTGTCACCTCCGGAGTTGTCGACGACGATTAATTCATCAGGCTGCCGCTTCATTACGGAGAGCGCAAGAAGGCATTTTCGCAGTGCAATCGGGCGAAGGCGGGTGCAAATAACAACTGAAACCGCTATTGACGGTCCCTGATATGCAACTGGCACTTGCTCGGCTTGATTATCTGGCATGGCGGGCAAATGAAATTCTCTCATAACCTAATTAGTCGCATTTCTTATCGAAGCATGGCAGGGTTGGGTTGCGATAGACAAGGAAGTATTTGAAAGGCTGTCTTTTCATAGCATAACCGCCCTACCTGGACGTAGTGGTTGCGGTTGCGGAGGCAGCTTTCTAAAGACAAAGTGTATCCAAGACGCCTTCCCATTTGCAGCTCATTTTTCGCGCTGGGTTGAGGAACTGGAGCAGATTGATCGCTCGGGTATTCGCCCTTCAGTGGCAGCATGTGCTCAAGAGCAGTGATGGAAGCGAGACGGGCATGATTCAGATTGTGGAGGGTAAATCCAAAGCAGCACGCCGTCTGTTGCCGATGCCCCCGACGGTTTACCGGCTCCTGAAGGCTCACCATGAGGCGCAAGGTTCTCCAACGGAGGGAACTATATTTCCGAGTGAGTCAAAGACAGGCCGATTGACTTCTGACGGACTGGCGAGACAACAACATGAGCGGGCATTGGCAAACTCCAAGGCAGCAGCGTTCCCGCCGTACACTTTGCGTCATACGGCTCTCACTCGATTGGGAGAGGCATCTGGGGGTGATGTGTTCGCATTGGCTCGTATCGCAGCGGCACTCCAGTATCACGATTACGCAGAGGCATGTTCATCCCCAAGCGGAGACGATCAACCGGGTATTCTCCAAGGCTCAGCAACTCCAAATGAAGGCAGAGAGCAGAGCCGGAAAAAAGCTTCACAAAAGTCACTAGGCTCGAATTTGGGCCCACTCGAAAATCGCAAAAAATCTACAACTCGCTTCAGGGAGCTAGCCGAATGCGATATAGGGGCCTGAATCTTAGTGGTTTATATGTAAGTGTTTCTGGTGGGCCCGGAGGGATTTGAACCCCCAACCAAGGGATTATGAGTCCCCTGCTCTAACCGTTGAGCTACAGGCCCTACCTCCACGATTTTATCTTCTTGTGGCCAGGGCCTGGCCGACCTCTGCAGATTTGCCGAATCCGGACGATTACGCGACTACGTTTCTTTCCAGATCGACTGTGAACGATTCGACTACCGTTCTTGCGCTGGTGTCCTTATCCACGGCGTACATTATGCCCTTGATCGTGGTGGAATCGACTGTGACATGGACGTAGCCATAGCCTTTGAATGACGTCACGAATTTATGATCGCCAGTCACTTGTCCGGATGCAGCCGGAACGGCCTGGTCGTTAATGCCGCCGGTCCCTGCGACTACATACGGAATCTGGAGCGTGCGTCCGCCGAAAGTAATTTCGCGCGTGTAGCGCTGGTAGCTGTGCGCGTGGCCTGAAAGAAACAGATCGGGCATGATGCCTGCCTGCCCGCAAACTGAGTCGATGTCGCTGAGCATATTTGTGCTCGGGGAGTGTCCACCGGAAGTAAATGGCGGGTGGTGGGTCGCGATCACAAGCGCTTTGCGGTCTCCATTCTTGCGGGCTGTGGCAATGGACTTAAGAGTGTTGAGCAACCACGTCTTTTGCGCTGGTCCTGGTATATCCCCTGAAATAAATCCCGGGTTTTCCGCGGCATTGGAATACAACGCGACAATCTGAACAAACGGAGCGTCGAGCAGGTAGTAAACGCCGGGCTGGTTCATCGTTTCGCGATAGATGGTTCCGGCGACGGCAGGGACTTTTTGCGAAGGCGCGCAGAAGTTGTCGAGAAACGCTTTCAGGCTGGTGGGATCGGTCTTTGCGAAAACTTCTCCATCGTGATTGCCGGCAATAGCGACTATTTTGCCCGGATAGTGAACATAGGGTTCGTAGAACTCTGTTCGATAGTTCTGATCCTTGTTGGTCCCATAGAGCACATCGCCCAGGTGGAAGAAGAACGCCGGGGATTTTTGCGGATTTGAGACATCGAAGTCTTTTGACATGGCTTGAGCAACGGACTCCTGCGGCGAGTTGGCCCCTTTGCCGGTGTCGCCGACCGTGTGAAAGTTGATTGACCCGGCCTTTTCGATTTCGCTGGCGCCTTGCTTGCCAATGATTTGGGCCAGCGTGAAGATCGGTTTGCGGGTGGGCGGCGGAATAGGCTCGAGCTTGCCTTTGATGTGATCCATGAGTTGCTTGCCGACTCCGTGAACCGTCGCGCGGTCCTGTAGAGGCGTTGTAGTGAAGAACGGGTGAGCAAAGCGCAAAGGCTGCACAGCAGGGGAGATTTGATTGGAGACCTTCTTTACTTGATCCTTTTTCGCGGCTCTTTTTGGGGTGGTTCGAGCTTGCGATTTCTTCGCGGTGGATTTGCTTTTCACTGACTTCTTCATATGCAGGTTCTCCAATTGAAGAGATGTTTTGCAGGAAGAACGCAGGGAGAAGGGGTACTGCGGTAGTGCAGATGGGCTCAGGTGTGCGCGGCCCCATTCTGGATTTTCAGAAATCTAAGTGCGCGTAGTGAAGCAGGAGCGGGGAACGACACCAAGGTGCCATTTGCGCAGGAGCAAGTCAAGAAAATATGCCGTCAATTTTTCGCAGCAAAACGGCAAAAAGCTCCATTCCGGCGATAGGCGCGGGACTGAAGCTTTTTGTTTGCGTCAGGTTTTGCTATTTAGCTACGACCACGAGAGCACGATTTTGCCGAGAGATTTTCCGCTTTCGAGCAGTTCGTGCGCGCGGCGCAAGTTGGCTGCGTTAACCGACCCGAAATCATGAGCGAGCGTCGTCCTGATGACGCCTTCGTCGACCAGGTCGGCGACTTCGTTCAGGATCTGATGCTGGCTGATGATGTCTTTGGTGGTGTAGAGAGAGCGTGTGAACATCAGCTCCCAGTGCAATGCGCCCGACTTGCGCTTCAGCGGCTTCACATCGAGCGTTTTTGGGTCGTCGATTACGGCTACATGCCCCTGCGGCGCGAGCACTTCAACAAATCCAGGATAGTGAATTTCAGTTGCCGTCAGGCTGGCAATATATTCAACTTCGGGAATTCCAATGGCGCTTAACTGCGGGCCAAATGGCTTGCTGTGGTCGATGACAAAATGTGCGCCCAGGTCCTGGCACCATTTCTGGGTCTCCGGGCGGGATGCAGTTGCGATGACGGTAAGGCCAGTGAGCTTGCGCGCCAGTTGAATGAGTATGGAACCCACGCCGCCGGCGCCGCCGATGACAAGTATGCTACCCGCTCCAGTGGGCTTGCCCGGCTTAACACCCAGGCGATCGAAGAGTATTTCCCAAGCCGTTAGAGTGGTAAGGGGCAGCGCAGCTGCTTGGACAAAGCTCAGAGTTTTCGGCTTACGGCCAACGATGCGCTCGTCTACCAAGTGGAGTTCCGCATTGGTACCGGGACGCACCAGCGAGCCGGCATAAAAGACTTCGTCGCCGGGACGGAAGATTGAAGCTTCAGAGCCAACAGCTTTGACAATGCCGGCGGCATCCCAGCCCAGGATTCGGTATTCATCGCCCGCAAAGGACCCCGAACCTGCACGCACCTTCATATCAACTGGGTTTACAGAAATTGCCTTCACTTCCACGAGCAGGTCCCGCCCGGTTGCTGCCGGTTCAGGAAGCGTTATGTCGAGCAGAGATTCCGGCGACTGGATCGGCGACGGTTGTTTATAGCCCACAGCCTTCATTGCACATTCTCCTCACACAAGCATGTCAGAATCGGGGCACAAAAGTAAGTGCGCGCTTCGGCTTGGTGTCGGATGCGCTGCCGGCGCAGCGCGAGGAACTACACCATTGCATGGAAAAGCCGCCGTGAGCGCTTTGCATGATGCAATGCATTCACGACGGCTCTTGAGAAGCGATAGCGCGCCTATTGCGGACGCGGAGTTGGTTCCGTTGGAGCGGCGTAGGCTTCCGTGGTGACGGCGGCCTGCTGCATCAGGCTATATCCGTCGCGAGTGCGAATGTGATATTTGGACAGGTTCTTTCCGACCAGTTGGACCTTGATGATTCGCCAACCGCGATTCGGGTTCGCCGTCGGATAGTAGCTGATGGTGTAAAGGTGCGTCAGGTCATCGCGGATGGATGCGAATGCATCTTTCTCCTGGCGCCAGTTGCGGGCAAAGTAGGCTTTTCCGCCCGTGGCCTTACTGATGCGCTCGAATGCGGCAGAGGAAATCGGTTCCGTTTGAGCATCGCGTGTGCTCACGATATAGATGATGCTGCCGGTCGATTCCGCAAGTTCCGCAACGTCCTCGGGAGGTACCGAACTTGCATTGTCTGGGCCGTTGGAGAAGACCACGATAGCTTTCCGGCCTTGCAGAGGAGCAGCGTCCTTTACGGTGAGCAGGAGCGAGTTATAGAGCGCCGCATCGTCTCCGGCAACCGTGTTGCGTACGCCATTCACGATGCGGAAGCGGTCGGAAGTAAGCGTGGCAGCGCGCGAAAGGTCGCGGCTATAGGAGTAAAACGCAATCTTGCTTGCATCCGGCATGGTGCGAATGAAGTCTGCAATGGCGTCCTGCGCAAAGACAAATCCGCGATACATATAGTTGCTGGTATCGAACAGGACGAACACATTGGCACCGCCAAAGCCGGGAATCTTGGTTCCAGCCAGCATGTGCGTGGGCTCTTGAGGCGCCGGTTCAGACGCTTTGATTGTTTCTGGAGTTGGAGCCGGGGTTGGAGCTGGAGCGGACTCGGTCGCATTGTTCGCATCGGCAGAAGCAGGTTGCGTGGGCGGAGGAGTTCTCAGCGACCACTCGTCTCCCTCTTCAAAGTTCGCAATCTTCTCCTGCAGATTGTCTTCGGTGATGACAAAGTCATCCGGCTTAAGCCCGGTGACGTAATTGCCCTTGCTGTCAGTAACGGCAACGTTCAATTGAACCAGCACAACGTTTACGCGGAAGCGCGACGCTTCATCCTGTGCCGACGGATGGGGCATGGTGGCCTGTAGCAATAACAGCACTGCAAAAACTCTAAAGCAGGCATAAGTCCTGGTTAGCCGAATCATTGCGTTCGATCCTCCCGTTACTTCCTTGCAGTTCATCTGCCGAATCGTTCTCTCGATTCGGTCCTGTTATCGTTCGCTTCCATTCATCGCGGCAACTGGAACACCTTCACCCTGTCCAGCGACATTACTGATGCCATTCATGGGAATCTTGCCGGCGCGGAATTCATCGCCAGTTTGCCGCAGGGCGCGCAGCACAGCCGGCCAGTCGTCGATGTTGGTGGCAAAAATGTTGGAAACCATATGTCGCGTCAACCTGGGAACCAGTACGTTGAGCATTGCCGGCGAGTAGCCCATTTCATCGGCCAGCCGCTCCCAGTACAGATTGCTTGACTCCCATGACTCACCAAACAGGCGCCCCTGAAATGCACCCGAGGCGGGGAAAATTCCCTCATTCAGCAAAGTGAGTGAGTTGCTTTGGGCCATTTGCGGATGTGGCACGCCGAAGTCCCTTTCAAGGCGTTTCGGATCGGTCTGCGACGGGTCTTTTTTGACAAGAGCATCCAATTCCTGCCCAACGGCTCCCGAGGAAGCTGCTTCGGTCGGAAACTTGCTTCGATATTCCGTCGCCAGGAAGAACGTTTCCGTCGGCAGAACCTGCGAAAGGAATGCTTTGGCAGTTTCGGTTCGCTCCAGCGCCAGGGCGGTAGTTTCAATCCTTGCGGGTGACATGTGATCGGCGAGGATACCAAGCACTTGTTCTTTCAAGTGCGGATTGGAAGCAGATGAGATAAGGAGCTCTTCACCGGCGCGCTGATAGAGTGTGGCCGCATGCATCTCGTCCGGGCTGACTCCCCACCAACGCGGCAGAACTGAATCAACAAGGAACTCAGGCACAATTTCTTTCCAGATGAGCGCCTGCACTTTTGCCGGAGCGATGAAGTCCTGTTCCACCGATGCAAGCGCGTAGGGAAGGTCAGCGAGTGAGCCGAGCAGGTAGGCGCCGCCGCCGGCAGTTACACCAATGCCTACCAGTTCCGGCGTGCCCCAGACATGCTCAATGCCTTCCACCGACGTGGCCGTAAAGTCGTGCGAACGAACAAAGAGCGGGTTGTTGTGGAGTACCTGCGCACCTGGCGGTTCGTAATAGGCGTAAACCAGGCCCACCAGCGTGTCGCGCAGGAACGGCGTCAGGCGGCCGCGTGCCGCTTGAAGTTGATCAGGTGTTCCGTGCGAGTTGATGATCTTTGTGAGGTCGGTCCGCACCTGAAGTTCCGCATGGCGACTGGAATAGACAATGGGCGCCCATGCAGCCTTCTCGTTTCCTGAGAAGATCGGCCGCGGCATTTCGAACTCGCGCAACTCCGCGGCAAGCGGAAGCAGTTGGTCAGCTGGCGATTTTCCTTTCGCGGCGTCATCCAAACCCTCATAGAGACCGATGAGCGTATCAACTGACACCAGGCGCTGATCGTCAATGACTGACTGGATTCTGCGCGCTAGTTCCTGATGCGCTCGCTTGCCATCGGGCGTGCTCTGTGCGGGCCCCGCAAGAAGGTCAACAAGCAAGCTTTCTGAAATATAATTCTTTCCCGAGGCGACAGTTACCAGCGATTGAAGAGCGGTGTGCGAAGCGTCGAATAGTTGTGTGTTCGACCCGGCTGCGTTGAACGGTTGAACCGTCTTTTGCCACGAGCTGTTCAGATCCTGCTCGGAAATCTGCCCCTGTCGAGCGAAGATTTGCCATAGGCTTAATTCGGCTTGGAAGGCTCCGAGTGCGTTGGTGCGCATGGGAACGTTCGAAATCCTGTCAATCTTGTCTGCGGTTTCAATAAATTGAGTGATTGACGTGTCATCGAGTGAAGGAAATTCAGCAAAAATCTGGTACCAGTTGTCGAATTCCCTGAACCGGTCAGCCATCATCCGCACAGTTGCTTCTGAGAGTTTCTTACCCTCCGGTCTGCCGCTGTCAATCGCGCTCAGCATCAGGTAAATCTGCAAGGGGCCAACTTCGGCCTCGGGCACAGATGAAGCTACCAATGTCTCGAGTAACTCTTCTGAGTTGGTCCAAGAGTGCGAGTTCGAAACCGCGATTTTCTTGCTGTTGGCGGTTAGCTTGCGTGTAGCGATATCTTTCCACGGCGCCAGGCCGCCCGGAATCTGTATCGTACCGTCAGCCTGCCATTGCAACCGGGTCAATAGCTCCAGCAGTGCGGCATTGCGCGGAAAGACACCTTCAGCCGCGCCGTTGTGAGTAGTGTTGGACACCGACTCGTATGCAAAGTAGAGCCGCTTCAGCCGACCCTCGTCAGTAAAGTGCGCCTGCTGAGCGGAACCGATGCGAGACATGGCATCGAAGTACGCGGCCATCGCTCCGCGGTCTTTCAGCAGCAGGTGGCTCACAAAGTCGCCGGCAGACTTGGGGTTGGCGCCCACCAGACTCTTCCACGCCTGCTCGGCGGCCGCCCCCCCGGGCACGACAACTTCACCGTTGTGAATGGAGATCCAGCCTCCATAAAAGTCCAGCACAGCGGCGGATTGGATCAGTTTCCTCATGCCCGGCGATTTTTGCAGCGTCACCCTCGTCTCCGGGCTCATGCGCGCCATGGCGGAGTAGAGTCGATCGAGCGTCCGATCGTGCAGCATAGCGTCAAGCAGCGTGTTTTCATACCGCTTGTTCCACACGCTCAGAGAAGTCCAGGTCTTCTCAGTGAACATGACCGGGACTTGCGTCATGGGGAAGTCATATGTAAAGGGGCGTCCTTTTTGCAGAGCCTCTTCCAGTTCCGTCAACGGGAAACCTGAATCGGTCGTCAGGAAGGCGCGGTCCGGGTCGGCGGTGATCACCGAGGTATCGTTCTGGCTGCATCCATGTGCGAATTGATAGCCAAGAGTCTGGATCAGCTTTCCCGCATCGTCGCAGCTTTTTACGCTGATCTTGCTGTCGGGGCCGGCCAGCTTTTGCAGTTCACGCGCCAACTGCACGTATCGTTCGGCCAGTTTGAGAAACTCAGTCGGCCTGTCACCCTCGTATCCCCAAAGCGAGATGTTGCGCGCCAGCATTGGCAGCACTTCATCAGCTGAGATTTCCTGGCTGATGCCGGTCATGCGCAAAAAAGGCCGCAGCGGTCCAGGGATCAGGACCACCTCACCCGTATAACGCGCCGGCGCGGCGCTTGCGGCAGGGGTATCCGCTGCGCTCAGCGGGGCCGTGTCCGGTTTCGGTTCCTTGCCGGCGCCTGAGGCAAAACCGGTTTGAAGGAACACTATGCCTACCGCAAACACAAGGAGCGAACGACGGGGAAGGATCATGGAAGAACCCCTTCCGATCTGCATCAGTTCAATGTGAATTCGTGAACTAACAAGATGCCGTTATGAATGACTGCAATGCCGGCCTGGAACTCAGCGCAATTGCCGGTCGTGTCCGCTTATGAAAACTACCTGGGAATGACGAAAATTGTTGAGCATCGGTTTGTCCGAAACCCGTATGCCGATCGCATGATTGAATCGTTGAAATCCTGCGCTTCGGATATGCCAGTCAGGTGGCTTTCGGGAAAATCGGGGAAGTCACGCTCACCGGTGAGTCATTGTCGCAAATGCAAAAAGAAATCGGCAAGTGTTTTTCTGACATTAGTTTTGAGCCTGCCGATATCGGTGAGAGATGAACAATCCTGTAAAAAAGATGGCTGCTTTTCTTCCGTTTCACCAAACTGTGAGAGCAACATTACGGGCAGGTCTTAATGAAATCAGCCAATAACGGCGCGGGTTCCAGGTGATGTCTGCCCACCGGGAAGATGGCGATGGCGCCCCTATTCGAGGGGCAAGGTGAGGCTCTCTCAAGGCAACTGCAGGTGAGTGATTCATGCCTGTGTCGCAGGATCGCAGCAAATTTTGACGACATTTCAGTGACAATTGCCGGTGAATGTGACAAAGAAATGACTCAGTACGATCGCAGCCGGGCTGAAATCCTTCACCTTCTCGCTCGGAATCCCAAAAAAAAGAAACGGACCGGAGATCATCCGGTCCGTTTGAACGTTGCGTAAATTCTCTGCCTATTCCTTGAGCGTGACCCACTTCGCCTTGTTCTGTGCTTCGATCACAAGTTGAGCTGCGAGCAGGCACTCGTCCTGATCCTGTGCCGTGTGGGTTCGGTTGACGATGTCGGCCACGAACTGTGGTCCGAACGGGAGCGGCATCTGATTGCAGTCGATGTAGCGAGCCTGCTTGTTATCAACAATGAACAGGTTGTTGCCCTGTTTCTTTACGCCTACGTCGGCGTACTTGCGAATCTCGATATATCCATCGGTACCGAGCAGGAAAAGACGACCATCTCCCCAGGTACCCAGCCCGTCCGGCGTAAACCAGTCGAGCCGCACGTAGCCCGTACCTCGATCGCCGCGTAACACCATGTCCCCAAAATCCTGGAACCTGGGGTACTTGGGATGGCGCACGTTGGCGATTTGCGAGGTTACGACTTCAGCCTGCTTTGAACCCGTGTAGTAAAGGAATTGATCCACCTGGTGCGAACCGATGTCGCACAAAATGCCACCGTACTGCTCCGGTACCCAGAACCAATCAGGCCGGCCAGAGCCGCCGCCCGCCACTCCGCCATTCTGGAAAATCTGATGCGGAGCGATATTGATGGTCTGAATTACTTTACCGATGGCGCCCTGACGGACTAGTTCACCCGCATAAACGGCGGCCTTTACTTCAAGTAGCTCGCTGTACATGATGGCGAAAATCCGTTTGGTCTCAGCAATGGTCTTTCTCACCCTGGCCAAGTCATCGAGCGTAGTAATGCCGGGCTTGTCTGAGAGAGCGTCCTTGCCTGCATTCATGGCGCGGATGCAAATGCCGGCACGCTCGTTGGCGATCTGCGAGGTAAGAACCAGTTGCACCTGGGGATCGTTGATGATCTCGTCCTGCGTCTTGACGATCTTGACGTCTGGAAAGCGTTTTTTAAAACCGGCCAACTTGTCTTCTTCTCCGCCCCAGGCCGCCACCAGTTCGCCGCCGCCGCGCTGCACAGCGCCGATCATGCCATAAATATGGTCATGGCTCATGCCACAAACGGCGAACTTGATGTGGTTTTTCTGCGCATCTGCTGCCTGTGCCGCCGGGGAAATTACGGCGTCTTCAACTACAGGGTTGCGCAGGCCGCCCAAAGCCAACGCCCCTTCCGGCATACCTGCCATCATGGCAACCGACCCCATCATCCCGGCATGCTTCAAAAAGTCACGCCTGTCTTTGAATCCGCTCATTTTGTTCTCCTGTCGAACAAATGTAAGGGTAACTCCAAAAACTGACGGAAAGCCAATTCAATTTATCGGCATAGCTGGCAAGAACGACTGAGAATCTGTTGGCGGTTGCGTGTTGCACCGAAGTTTGTGCAATCGTCGGGGAATGTGCCCAGAAGCGATCGAGAATACGCGCAATCAGCAGCAAGCAAATGCCTGGTCGGCGACTTTGAGAAAATATAAATAAATGCTCTCACTTCAAAATGCCGGTAAGCGGTTCGGACCGCGAATTTTATTTTTAGAGGCCAACTGGCTCATCCGCGCGAAGGAAAGAACTGCGCTGGTCGGAGCCAACGGAACCGGCAAGTCGACGTTGATGAAGGTGCTGGCCGGCCTTGAGACGCTGGACTATGGCGGACTGCAGCAGACCAGGGGCATGAGTATCGGCTACCTGCCGCAGGAAGGTTTGCGGCTGACCGGCCGAACCGTCTTTGACGAGTGCCTGACGGTCTTCGATGAACTGAAAGAAATGGATCGCGAAGTTGAGCGGCTGAGCGGGCAGCTTGCGGAGCTGGACCACGCCGGCGCTGAGTATGAGGCTGTGGCCGAACGCTACTCCATGCTGCAGGAGCGCTTTCACGCGCTTGACGGTTACGCGCTCGACGCGCAGGTTGGCACGGTTCTGACCGGACTAGGATTTGGCAAAGAAGATTGGGGCCGCCAGACAGATGAGTTTTCAGGCGGCTGGCAAATGCGCATTGCGCTGGCCAAACTGCTACTGGCCAGGCCCAACCTGCTGCTGCTGGACGAGCCAACCAACCACCTTGACCTTGAAACCCGCAACTGGCTTGAGGATTACCTGCACAACTATCCGTTTGGGTACATCCTTATTTCACACGACCGGTATTTTCTGGATGTGACGATCGATCGCACGGTGGAGATTTGGAACAAGCGCCTCAACGTATACCAGGGAAATTATTCAAAGTACCTCACACAGAAAGAAGACCGCCGCGCGCAGCTTGAGGCGGCGTACCGCAACCAGCGCGAACAGATCGAACACCTTGAGGTGTTCATCAATCGCTTCCGCGCGCAGGCCACCAAGGCCAAGCAGGTGCAGTCGCGCATCAAGGAATTGGAAAAGATCGAGCGCATCGAGATTCCCGAGGACGAGCCGGTCATCCACTTCAAGTTTCCGCAGCCGCAACCTTCAGGCCGCATGGTGGTGGAGGTAGAAAACCTGTCAAAGAGCTACGGCGAAAAGCAGGTTCTGAACAATGTGCGGTTTGGCATCGAGCGTGGCGACCGCATTGCGCTGGTGGGGGTGAATGGCGCGGGAAAATCAACACTCATCAAGCTGCTGACGGGCGTGGAGACGCCGACGTCGGGTACCATCAAGCTGGGCCACAACGTGATTTCAGAGTATTTTGCGCAGGATCAGTACAAGGTGCTCGACCCAGAAGCGCGCATGCTCGACGACATCAGCCGCGCCGCGGTCAAAGTGCCTGAGCTTCAGTTGCGCTCGCTGCTTGGCTGCTTTCTGTTTTCAGGCGATGACGTGTTCAAGCCGCTGGGCGTACTTTCCGGTGGAGAACGCAATCGATTTGCGCTGGCGCGGATTCTAGTATCGCCGTCAAATTTTCTGTTGCTGGATGAGCCGACGAACCATCTGGATATGCGCGCCAAGGATGTGCTGCTGGAAGCGATTGCAGCTTTCTCCGGCACAGTGATCTTTGTTTCGCACGATCGCTACTTTATCGACCGCCTGGCGACGCGGGTGCTGGAAGTTGAGAACGGCACGGTGCTTTCATACGAAGGCAACTACGAAGACTACACGCACAAAAAGGAAATGCTGGCTGCGGGTGTCTCCGCGGTGATTGCCGAGCCGCTGCCAATTCTTTCTAAGAAACAGGCGCTGACGGGAACGACGATTGTGATTGAAGGAGGCCCGGAGCCTACCAACGGTTCGGGTTCTCGTGCTCGCCGATTGAATCCCATCAAGCAGAAACAGATGGAAGAACGCTGCGCATTTCTCGAAGAGGAAGTGCCGCGCATTGAAGCGGCGATTGCGCACACCGAGCAGCAGCTTGCGGTTTATGTTTCTGCCGAGGAGACGCAGCGGCTTACGGACTTGGCCGCTCAGCTACGCAGAGAACTCGCAGAGCTGACGGCGGAGTGGGAAGAGCTGATGATGCAGTTGGAAAGCTGAATTCCGCATCCAGCCAGTCAAAACGGGACGCCGTGCTGCTCATGAAGGTCCGGAAGGTTAAACGGCTCATCCAAGCTGAAAGTGTCCGGAGAATTGCTTGATTGGTAACTGCCGGTTGGACGGTGATCCAACCTCGATCTGGAAATGGCTTAAGTGCGTCGACTGAATTGTGAGGACCATTTCTCGAGACCTGCGATATAAATCAATAGGGGCGACAGTATGAGAGTGGTTCAAATCTACCTCGCGTTCGCTTATCTGAGCTTGTTCGCAGTGGCGGCCATGCTGGCTCAATCGGGAAGCAATCAAGACGCTCCGACTAGAGACATAAACTCAGTTGATCCACCCGCTGCCCTCCGAGACAACCCAACCACCGACGAGGACAAATTCCTTATGCGCCAAGAACGCCCGGGAGTTTTCGGACCGATCACCGTGAGCCTCAAGGCAGGTGGCGATGCGCCCAATATTGAGTTTACGAAGGTGCTGCACGCGCCGGGTACGGCTCAATGGACTTCATCGAACGCCTTCAGCCAAACCACCGTGCTCGTATTCCTTCCCCTCATGTCGCGCAATCCGCAGCAGGTCGACCAGTGGAACGGCCTTGTAGACAGGTTCGCCGCCCGTTCGATTCAGCTGGTCTTGATCACCGGAGAGTCCGAATCGACGCTTTTTCCTTGGCTTGCGCAGCATCCGGTGAATGGATGGCTATTCTATGATCCCACGGGGTCAACCGGCAGAGCCTATGGATTGGAGATGCCCAATACTGTTTACGTTGGAGCCGACCGCAGAATCATAGCCTTTAGCCCTGGATTTGTTCCACGCGACGAAGAACTAAATGCAGTGCTCGACGGACGCATCCGCACAGAACCTGTAAAGCCCGATCCAGCATCATTGAGGGAATTTGCGAAAAGTGGCACGGTACTGCTCCAGGCCGAGCCGAGCAAGATGCCGCACCCCGAAGACAATAAACCAAAGTTCCCGCCTTCGTACGAGGTCCACATAGCGCCGAGCACGACCTTGGGCACAACGTCTAACAGCGCCCCCGATTACTGGAGCGTGGGCGGTTTTGATCTCAAGGCGATCGTCGCGCAAGCATACGGGGTAGAAGAGACCCGTGTTGATTTTCGGGATGCCGCCGCCGCAGGAAAACGATATGATGTCGCGCTCGTTCTGCCGAAGGCGGAAGACCAGAACGCGAAGATGCGCCGCATTCAGGATGCCCTCAAAGAGAGATTCAACTTGAACATCGCATTGGAAGACGAGCCGATGGATGTTTATGTGGTTACTGCGCCATATGGCCCCGGTCCTAATCTCAAGCTGGCAGAGGAATCCATGGGAGGCTTTACAGGTTCATCCAGCGGCTTTGCTTTGCCAGAGGGACTGCCGGACACGCCGGAGAACCTGAAGAATGCTATGGACAAAAAGAGAGTATCAAGGGGCATTACCATCGACGGCATCTCGCTATCCAACGGCACCATCGAAGATTTCTGCAGAGTGCTGGAAGGCGGGTTGGATCACAAAGTCATTGACGAAACCCGCCTCACAGGCCGCTATGAATTCAATGTGGTCAGAGGAAATCGCACCCGGGATGAGTTCTTCGACATGCTGCGGGAACAATTGGGTCTCGCTGTGGTGCCGGAGCAGCGCGATGTGCAGATGCTGGTTGTACGATCAAATGAAAGTATCGTCCCACCGGCTCGCTAGAGTGCTATTTCTATCGTTTTCGGCGATGTCTACGAGAACTCCGGGCATTTGCTTAATTCATAAAAGCTGCGTTCCGATCGAATCGTCGCCTAACCAGTAGTAACTGTGATTTTGCATTTTCGGTGCAATTGAATTCTTAGAAGCAACTGCAGATCCTTCGTCGCTGCGCTCCTCTGATTGAATAAACCGGAAGGCTCCTTCAGGATCTTGCGTTAGAGTTTGGTTGGTTTGGAGACCGAGCTTTAGCGCAGGAGTAAAGGAGCCTTATGAAGATTGTAGGATGTGATTTTCATCCCAGCTTCCAACAGATCGCGATTCTGGACACAGCGACCGGCGAGATTGAAGAGCGACGATTAGGGCATAGGAGCGGAGAAGCCGAGCAGTATTACCGGCAGTTGGAAGCCCCGGCGCTGATCGGCATGGAGGCGGTGGGCAACTCGCTTTGGTTCGAGCAGCTGATGGCGCAGCTGGGTCACGAGCTTTGGATCGGTGACGCAGCTCAGATTCGCGCCAGTTACGTACGCAAGCAGAAGACCGATCGGCGCGATGCGGGCCATATTCTGCGTCTGCTGATTGAGAATCGGTTTCCGCGTATCTGGACGCCATCGGCCGAGCAGCGCGACGTTCGTCAGTTGCTGTTGCACCGGCACAAGCTGGTCGGGATACGGACGCGGGTCAAGACCGAGCTTCAGCACCTGGCTTTGAACCGCGGCCTGCAGAAGCAAAGAACCCTGTGGAGCGTTCGGGGGAGGGCTTGTTTGGAAAAACTTCCCCTCGAAGGTTGGACCGCACAACGGCGCGAAGATCTGTTGGCAGTGCTGGCGCTGGTGGAGAGCCAGATCGAGAAGCTCGACGAGGCCGTCGGGCGGATCGCAGCCGGCGATCGCGCGGCGCGGCTGTTGATGACGCAGCCTGGCGTGGGTCCGGTAACAGCGCTGGCATTCGTGGTAACGATCGGCGATGTGCGGCGCTTCAAGCGGGGCAAGCAGGTGGGCAGCTATCTGGGATTGATTCCGGCTGAACGCAGTTCCGGCAGCAGGCGCCGGCTGGGAGCAATTTCCAAACAGGGTAATGTATTTCTGCGCACACTACTGGTCGAAGCCGCGCAATCTGCCTGCCGCTATGATGAGCAGTTTCGAAAAGAGTATCAACATCGCTGTCACCAGAAGCCCAAGGGAGTGGCCAAGGTGGCGGCGGCACGCAAGCTGGCCGTAAGGCTGTACTGGATGTTGCGCAACCAGACACCCTATGCGTCGGCGGTTCACAACGAGGGCAGCTCGAGTCATCCAGTGGCCAACCAAGGTTAGGCAGTTCCTCTGATTGGGCACCCTCGCACCCGGCACGGGCCGGGCGTTCGAAAAAAACAATCATGGCCGATGTATCTGGCCGTATCGATGGCTGGTGGAGCTTATCCCACCGACGGTGATTCGCAAAGGACGCGCTATGCCCTGGTCTCCAAACCCATGGCTTGCTCGGAACTGCTAAATGCAGTCGCTCGCACTTCTGCGCCTTGACAACGCCTTCCGGTTTATCGATGGATGACAGTGCGGTGGGAAGGTCGTAGGCTCGCCGGCGCATGATGACGGCCCGCGGTTGCTACTTTTTGGCTTTATAGCCTTGCCAGACATATTCGAGCGCTTCGGGCAGCGTCTGCGCTTTTGTGGGGCGGTCTACGTGGCCGGCGTTTTCTGCGAAGACAAACTGGTAGTGATAATGCTTGGCCGCCAGTACCTTTGCCATTTGCTCATTGGCTACTACCCAGTCGTGCATGTTGTCGCGCATGGCGTTGGGGTTGAACAGGTCGCGGTCGCCCACTTCCATCCAGATGCGAATCGGTTTTTTCGGGCTTTGGGGAATCAGGTGATCGTGAAAACCCCACGCGCCGTGCGGCGTTTCAGGATTGCTGGGCCATTGCTGATTGATGAAAGTGCCGGAGTAGCTGAGCACGCGGTGATACCACTCCGGGTGATACCAGGCCATGATGAGCGCGCACGATGCTCCCGAACTGCCGCCGGTTGTGGCACGGCCGTCGGGATCGTGAGTGAGCTTTACCTTCGCTTCGGATTCGACGCGCGGCAATACTTCGTGCTCGACAAATTCGGCGTACTTGCCAGACATGGTGTCGTACTCAAGGCCGCGCTCGCTGCCCTGGGCATCTCCGCCGCCGTTGCCAATGGAAATGGCGATGATGGCCGGCAGCTTGTGCGCCGCGATCTCGCTGTCGAGGGCCGCGAAGAGAAGACGATCGGGCCCGTCCGCACTCACGATGAACGGAGCAGCGGTTCCCGGCACATACGACTTGGGCACATACACAGCAACTTTGCGCGTATGTGGCGCGGGATGGCTGGTGGTCACGATGAGCTTGGCGGGATCATTGGGATCGGGCGTGCCGAATGTGCCTGGATCGCGCTTGATGCCGGGGTAGTATTTGCTGTCGGCGGAGTCCATGGTGAACTCGACGACGGTGCCGTTGGGCGTGTCGGTCGCTGTCATTCCGGGCGCGGGCGTGTGCGTCGGGCCGATGATGAAGTTGCCGTCAGCGTTTGCCGGTGGTACCTGCCCGTCGGGCAGCTCTTTGGCCGCGACATAGCCGGCAGTGTGCGGGTCGCGCGTGGGCGGGGTGGGGCGAGCCGGGGCTTGTGCTGCGGGAGCCTGAACTGCTGAGGCTGTTTGCCCGATTGCCAGTTGAGAGAACGACGAAAGGCTCGCCACGACAAGAATGCCAAAAAGTGGTTTGATCAAATGCATTCAGCCATTGTCCGACATCGCCGCTCCGGTGAGAAAGCATTTTCTATCGCGCTCTGAGAAGACCCCCAAAATCCTCGTGCATAATCAAATACACGATGGCACTTTTATGGAACCCCGAGAGCTGGTCGCAGCGGCTGGCGGAGCTTGAAGCACAGTCCGGCGATCTGAAGGAAGCGCCGTTGCGCCGCGACGTGCGCTCCCTTGGAATGCTGCTGGGCGAGGTGCTGCGCGAGCAGGCGGGCGACGAACTCTTTTCCGAAGTCGAATCGCTGCGGCAAGGCACCATCCGCCGCCGCGATGCCGAGACGCGCGGCGATAACGACGAGGCGGCTCGCAATGCCGACAATGCGCTGGCGTTTGTTCACTCGCTGCCACCGGAACAGGCCATCCTTCTCACCCGGGCGTTCGCCTTTTATTTCGAACTGATCAACCTGGCGGAAACCAACCATCGCAAGCGCCGCCGCACGGCGCTGCGCCTGAGCGGAGGAACGGGCCGGCAGCGCGGTTCGCTTGAGGGCACTCTGAACGAAATGCGCCGTGTGGGCATCAGCGCTGAAGAAGCCCTGGACTGGCTGAGGCGCGTGCTTGTTGTTCCGGTATTTACGGCGCATCCCACAGAGGCAGCGCGCCGCTCGGTGATGTTTAAGCGCCGCCGTATCGGCGAGTTTCTTGCCATGCTCGACCGCATTCCGGTGCCCGGGCAGGAACTGGCGCGGCTGGAGCAAATGGTTCTCGCGGAGATTACCAGCCTTTGGCAGACGGATGAAGTGCGCTCGCGTCGGCCCACCGTTTACGACGAAGTAAAGATGGGGCTCGACTATTACGACGTGTCGATTTTTGAGACGTTGCCCGAACTTTATTTCGAAATCTCTGAGGCGCTGCATGCTGCTTATGACATTAAGGTCGATGCTCTTGAGTTGCCGCAGGTGCTCAGCTTTGGCTCCTGGATTGGCGGCGACCGTGACGGCAATCCATTTGTTACGCCGGAAGTTACGCGCGACGCGGTGCAACTGGCACGCGGCCACCTGCTGCTTTATTACCAGCGCCAGCTCGATCTCATTATCGACCTGCTGACGACGAGCGCACAGCAGCGCCCGGCAAGTGAAGATCTGATGCGGCGCTTGCGGGCCTACGTGGAGCAGGTCCACACACCGGAGGCGCAGGTTTTCGGCGCGCAGTATGAGTTTGAATACTATCGGCGCTTTGTTATCTGTGTGAAGGCGCGCATACAGCGCACGCTTGAGCGGATTGGCGAGGGGCCGTCCGGAGCGAGTTTGCCCGTGATGCCCTATACGCTTTCGCGCTCGCAGGACAAGCTGGCGCAGGTGCTTTCACCCTACGGCTCGGTCGAGGAGTTCCTTGACGACCTCGATTCGTTGCGCACTTCGCTCGCGGCGAATGGGGGTATTCGCATTGCACGTACGCTCATCGATCCGCTCATTCTGCAGGTGCGCACTTTCGGACTGCATCTGCACACGCTGGATATTCGCCAGCATGCGCGAGTTTTGCAAGCGGCACTGCAGGAAGCCATCAGCGACACCATGGCGCCGTCGCTCCCGAGCGGGCTATCGGCGGAAACATGCAGCGTGCTTGAGACTTTCCGCATTGTGGCCGAGGTAAAGAACGGCTGCTCGCCAGAAGCTATTCGCCAATACGTGATCAGCGGCGCTTCAAGCGTGGATGATGTTCTGGCCGTGGTGCGGCTGGCGCGGCTCGGCGGTGTACGTGTAGAAGGAGCAGGTCGCGATCCGGGCCTGATGCCAGTGCCGTTGTTTGAGTCGATTGAGGATTTGCGCAATGCGCCCGCGGTATGTCGCGATTTGTGGAGCCGGCCCGATTATCGCAAGCTGATGGAGAGCTGGGGAAACTGGCAAGAGGTCATGCTGGGCTATTCCGATTCAAATAAGGACGGTGGCATGTTGACCTCAACATGGGAGATTTTCCGTGCGCATCGCGACCTGCATGTTGAGGCGCGGAAGGCGGGCATCAAGCTGCGGCTTTTTCACGGTCGGGGTGGCACCGTGGGACGTGGCGGCGGCCCTACTCATCGCGCCATCTTCGCCCAGCCGATGGATTCATTCGACGGGCAGTTGCGCATTACCGAGCAGGGCGAAGTGCTGAACTTTAAATATGCTGACGAGGTACTAGCCGAGCGCAATCTTGAGCTGATGATTGCGGCTTCGCTTGACGCGTTGGCGCGGCCCAATGCGCGCGATCCCAAGGGGCACTTTACTGGAGTGTTGAAGCCGGAGTGGGAAGCGGCTCTCAGCGAGCTTTCCGAGATCGCCTACGGCTTTTATAGGAAGCACATTCTTGAAGACACGGGCGTTGTAACGTATTTTGAGCAATCGACGCCGGTGGGCGAGCTCGAAAACGCGAAGATCGGCTCGCGTCCATCGCGGCGCAACTCATCAACAAGGCTGTCGGATTTGCGCGCCATTCCGTGGGTGTTCGGTTGGACACAATCGCGGCTGCTGGTGCCGGCATGGTTCGGCGTCGGATTTTCGCTCGAGCAGTTTCTTGAAAGACCGGGTTCGCTTGAACTGCTGCAGACGATGGCGCGCGAATTTCCGCTCTTTATTGACCTGCTGCGCAATGTGGAGCTGGCATTGGGCAAGGTCGATCTTGCCACGGCGCGACTTTATTCCGAACTGGTTGCGGACGGGCAGCTTCGCGAGCGCGTCTACGACATGTTCGACGCTGAGTTCCATCGGACCGTGCGCGCGGTGCTGGCGGTGACGCGGCAAAGCGAGTTGCTGCAGTCCAATCAGGTGCTCGCGCATTCGATCAAGCTTCGCAATCCCTACGTTGACCCCATGCACCTGATCCAGGTGGACATGCTGCGCCGCAAACGGGCCGGCGAGGACACGCCGCAGGTGAACCGCGCTATCGCGGCCACCATCAGCGGTATCTCGGCGGGGCTTCGGAACACGGGCTGAGCGTGGCCGCCAGCGAGAGGCAGAAAGCCAGCTCTATGGGAGACTTGCCTTGAATCTCCGAACAAAATCTTCTAATTGATCTTTGGTTACAACCATGGCCGGGTCATTCTCCTTGAGAGAACTGTTTCGTTCCAAGTCTTTTTTCTCAAACAGGAAGAATTGCAGTCCAACACCATCGGCGCCAGATCGGGCAGCTCTGGCATGAAGAGTGAGTGAGATTTCGCGTGCCGGATCGCGTTGATCAGAAAGCGTGACTCGAATGACAGTATCTGGATACCAACGTTCCTCGGTAATCACGTAAAGACCGTTTGCGCTGATGTCCCGAACTTGATGCGGGACGGGGGCGCTCCCAGTAAAGAAATATGCAACCAGGCCTGGAATCGGCTCCCGATCAGCCTTTCGCTGATCGGGAGGCTCACCTGCCAGGAAGCGTCTCCACCAGCTCTTCTTTTTTGAGAAAAAAACATGGCGCTCCTCATCAACCGGTTCAGAAGGTGAATCCTCGTGGACAGATGCTGCTTCGGGAGATGCATTCTCTGCGAGAAGCCCTTCGTCTACAGGAACCTCCTGCACAGGGTTTTGGGTGCTGAGCAAGTTGCTTTCAGGTTCATTTGTCCGATCCACGCGCATAGGAACCTCCTTGAGAAAGGTGGCGCTCTCTTCCTGATTGGCGGAAGCAATCACATTAGGGTGCACTTTTTCATATTGCAATCGATTGAGTCGCTGGTCCATTACGGTGGGGCTGCACAGAATTATCTGATCACCGGCCCGAATTCCAGCGGATGCAATCGTTTGTGTTGGCAAAATCAGTACGCTCGCAGGCAATCTCCCAGAGGTTCCTGAAGTTGCGATGGGAAAGGATTCGACTGTGTCGAGGACCACGCATCTCTGATCCAAATGGACCAGATCGACAGGTTGGCTGAAAACCGTGAGAGGTAGTTCGCGGAACGGGGCGATCCACAAGGCGACACCCGATCCCTGGGTAAAGTCCTTTAGAAACTCCGCGATGAGATCAGGGGTGAGGTAGGAAACTTCAACCTGGTTGCTTAGGAATCGCTCGCGTGTCTGGTTGTAGGCACAGAATCTGATTGGATCCTGCGCAGGTTGGGAAAGGCTTAGTTTTCTAACCGTGGGCTTAATCGGATTATCTTCCTGCAAGAGCGGATCGGTATGTGGGGAGGTTTCTGCCATGTGGTCCTCATGTGTGGTGAAGGCAGATTCCGAATGTTCAACGCAGAGTGCGGATCGGGAAACGGTCTTTCATGAAGTCCGGTCAACATTCTGCAATTCCGGAATTAATCAAGTGAGGCTGCCTGGCTACAAACGGAGGCTTCGGAGAGACCGACAGCCAGGACCCCCTCAAAGGTGTGCACTGTCAGCCACAGGATGCCAGACCGCCATCCCTTACTAGTATTGCCGCATATTCCCGACTATTTGTCGAGTTACCAGTGTGGTATCAGCCTACATCCTTCGCGTTTTTTCCTTGAAGAGATGAGTTCAGGAACCAACTTGCCCGCACCAATTCTTACGAAAGTCCGACTGGACGGAGCCACAAGTTAGGGTCTCGCGCCCGGCAATTGAGGAACCAACTTCGGATGACTCCGGAACTTCGGGGCGGCTGATCGACTTTTAGCAGTGCAGTTGTCATACATGTCACTGTTAAAACTGCGGAATCTGCCGATAAGCACGATGAGGCAACCATGGCAGAGGTCCGTGAGTTCCGCGAATCGACGCTGCACCCGGAGCAGAGGACAGACATTGATCCTCTGGAACCGAATGGCGATCAGCCCGCTCGATTCTGCGCCTACAACCTGACGGGACAGCGATTCATCAGCAATGAGGTTGTAGTTGTGGATTCACCCGTGATCGCCGCCGAAGATTGTCTCTCAAGCGTTACTCCGGGTTCGGGAGCGGCAGTTTGGTTTGTTCCGATTCAAACTCTCTCGGCAACGAGCTTTCGATTCCCGGCTGACCTTTTGTATTTGAATCTGAGTTGTGCCGTGATCGACGCTGTACAGTCGTTTCCAATCGCACGTGTCTCCTCGTCCGTGTCAAAGGCGGCGAGTGTTCTGGTAATGCCCGCGCAGACCATCTGCTCGACAGGAGTTGAAATCGGGGACCAGTTGATGGTGTGCGGCCCTGATGAGATGCAAAGGCACTTGCTCAGCGCGCCGGATCCATCCATCGAAACCAAGCCAAAGCCTCAACTCGTCCCGCCGCAAGGCGCTTTACCAGGACCGAAGCCAACGACGGCCGGACCGGAAGTCAGTCTCTTACCAAAATGGGAAGAACCACTCCAGAATGTTCCTGTTTTTTCGAATTCAGCGGCGGTCGAGATTGCCGCAGAATCCGATCTGGTAAAAGCAGAAAACCTGCCTGTCACGATGCCTCTATTGCCGAACGATGAGAAACCTGCGAGCAAAATGAAGTGGTGGCAGAAGCTGTTGCTTGGTGAGCCTCCCGATCCGCGCAAGGCCACTCGCACAGCACTGCCGGGCTTGGTTGCGTACTTCTTCACCGGCGGCGTTCCGAGGCCTCATTTCGTTCAAGACATCAGCACTTCCGGCCTGTATGTCATCACTGAGGAACGCTGGTATAGAGGAACATTTGTTCGAATCACGCTTACGGACCATCGCGAACCGACCGCGGAGCGGTCAATTACGCTGCACGCCAAAGTAGTGCGGTGGACAGAGGACGGTGTAGCCCTGAAGTTCATCCTGCATAAGAAGAACGAGCGGCTCCGAGGTACGGTTTCCACGCTCGATCATCTATCGGGCGGCGCAAGCGTTGCGCAGGTTGAAGAATTCATTGCGTGCTTCGAGCCCGGATCGTAATTCTCGCAGGGCTATTTTTGCGCTCCCCGTTTTGTTGACTTGCGGATCCAGAACTGGAACTCGTCCTCAAATAGTTCCCCGTTCAGGTCCATCACCCGCTGCTGCAGGAGCGATTGCGCATCTGCGATGGCGCGGTTGTAGATAGCCGGGCCTATCTCTTCGATAAAGAAATCAAGCAGCTGGCCGGCCGGTAAATTTCCGATTGGCTCCGTCAGGTTTTCTTCAAAATAGCGTTGGACTGACGCAATTGCCTGCGTTCGCGTTTCCTTCCCGAGTTCCTTCAGGTTTTTCACACCTCGCTCCCAAATGCGAGTATAACGGCGTATCGGGCGTGTTCCCGGCCATCATCAGATACCCTCGGGGCGCCGGTAAATCCCTGAGAGTCGTCTGATTTGCGCAATCTAGCCTTTAACTCGCTCTTGCCACACCCCGGCTCGCGGGTCTAGGCTATTTGCATGCGTCGATGTCGCTGACACCGTCCCGGTGCAAGTTCCGATGCAGACGTGCGTGCTGATAGCGCGCGCAGATTCCTCCGACAAACGACTTCACCGTTCCCTAAAATCCATCACAATGTAAGGCTGGGCATTTGGCCCGGAAAAAGGAGATCATCATGGCGCGCATTGCCGCGAATGTAACTGAATTGATCGGCCGCACACCCCTTGTGCGGTTGAACCGAGTGGCCGCCGGCCTGCCTGCGACCGTTGCTGTCAAACTGGAAAGCCAGAATCCTGCGTCCAGCGTAAAGGACCGCATTGGCTTTGCCATGATCGATGCCGCGGAGAAGGCCGGTAAAATTTCGCCGGGCAAAACCGTTCTCATCGAGCCGACCAGCGGCAACACCGGAATTGCGCTGGCCTTTGTGGCCGCGGTCAGGGGCTACAAGCTCATCCTCACCATGCCTGAAACCATGAGCCTTGAGCGCCGTGTAACGCTGCTGGCTTACGGTGCAGAAATTGTTCTGACCCCGGGACCGAGTGGCATGAAAGGTGCAATTGCCAAGGCCAACGAGATTCGGGAGAAGACGCCAAACGGCTATATTCTGCAGCAATTTGACAATCCTGCGAATCCGGCGATTCACCTTGCCACAACCGGACCGGAGATTTGGGAAGACACCGACGGCAAAGTGGACATTCTGATTTCGGGTGTTGGAACTGGCGGGACAATCACAGGTGTTTCAGCCTATATCAAGCCAAGGAAGCCTTCGTTCAAGGCCATTGCCGTGGAACCGACCGACAGCGCGGTGCTGTCCGGCGGCAAGCCCGGACCGCACAAGATCCAGGGACTGGGTGCCGGCTTTATTCCCAGCATTCTGGATACAAAAAGCTACGACGAAGTCGTCCTGGTTACGAATGATGAATCAGTGGAGATGGCTCGGCGTCTGGCCAAGGAAGAGGGCCTCTTTGTCGGCATCAGTTCTGGTGCCGCGGTCGCTGCGGCGCTGAAAGTAGCTGCCCGGCCGGAGAATGCCGGAAAGCTGATTGTTGCTGTGTTGCCCGATTTCGGTGAGCGTTACTTGTCCAGCATTTTGTTTGAGCCGCTGCGTCAGCAGGCGCTGGCATTGCAGCCCGAAGCAATTGCGGTAACTGCGTAATCCTTGCCGGCAATGGAGCAGGGAACTGAGTGGGATGCGGCAAGTATGTTCGGTCTCAAATTCAGATCCCTGCGCCCGTCGGCCGTTGAGGGCTACTTCTTAGTAAGTGGAGTTTATGTTCGACCGCATCCGCGAAGATATCGATTCAATCATGGAGCGCGACCCAGCAGCCAGATCGCGCCTCGAAGTCTTGCTTTGCTATCCCGGGTTGTGGGCGGTGTGGACTCATCGCATCTCTCATGGATTGTGGAAAGCAAAATTGCGCCTAATGGCGCGAATGGTGTCACAGGTGGGCCGTTTCTTTACGGGTGTCGATATTCATCCTGGAGCGCTGCTCGGCGCAAGGCTCTTCATTGATCACGCAACCGGCGTTGTCATCGGCGAAACCGCAATTGTGGGAAGTGACGTGACCATGTACCAGGGCGTTACGCTGGGTGGAACGGGAAAGGGTCACGGCAAGCGACACCCCACGGTTTGCGATGGCGTATTTATTGGCAACAATGCAAATGTGCTCGGCAACATTACCGTAGGCGAAAACTCGCGCGTGGGCGCGGGCTCCGTCGTACTGTCAGATGTACCGCCGAATTCCACGGTGGTTGGCGTGCCCGCGCACATCGTGTACCGCAACGGGCAGCGAGTACTCATTACCGATCCGCATGATGTGAAGGATCCACTCTCCGATGCGCTGATCGCGTTGGCGGCTAGGGTGGACGAGCTTGAAGAACGGCTTGGCACGGAACTTAGCCCCGAGGAGCCTTTCGCGGCGGAAGAGGCCGAGCGCACTGCGTATCGTGTTGAACTCGATCGGCTGCGTACGTATGTTTCGATGGGCGAAGGAATTTAAGCACTCCTTTCGTCAGCATCAACCAGTTATATTCGATAAAAGATATGCCAAAGCAAAGTGCGGGTTTGTTGCTCTACCGCCGCAATGAACGTGGGCTCGAGGTGTTTCTCGTACACCCCGGTGGTCCCCACTGGTCAAAAAAAGATCTTGGCGCATGGTCGATCCCGAAGGGCGAGTACACCGACAAAGAGGATCCGCTTTCCGCGGCGCGGCGAGAGTTCCACGAAGAAACCGGCTTTACAGCGGACGGAGTTTTTGTCGCACTCGGTTCCATCAGGCAGACCGGTGGCAAAGTTGTTTCAGTGTGGGCTCTTGAAGGTGACTGCGATCCGGCAAAACTCAACAGCAATCTGTGTACGCTGCAGTGGCCGCCGCGCTCAGGCAAAACGATCGAATTCCCTGAAGTGGATAAAGGCGCGTGGTTCTCTTTGCATGAAGCGCAAGGTCGCATTCTGGCGAGTCAGGCTCCCATGCTCCACCGCCTGGCGGAGGCGGTCGATGCCATACCGCGTGCGGCGAATCGGGAGAACTCAGAATGAACGCAGATCCAAAAATTGAAGCTTACCTTGGAAGAGTTCGCGCTAATCTCGGATCGGCCACCGCCAGCGATGAGGAAGAAGTAGTCCGCGAAGTTGCTGCGCGAATTCGGGAACTTGTAACGGAGCCGGATGCAACTGCCGAATCGGCACTGACGCACCTTGGACCAGCAGAGAAAGTAGCGCACCGCTACAGAGATTCGCTTTTGATTGCGAAAGCCAGCCAAAGCAATTCCCCGGTCCTACTGCTGCGCGGTTCGCTCAAGAACGGGGTCGTGGGTGTTCTGTCATTTATCTTCGGTTTGGCCGGGTATTGGATAGGTGGCTGCATCCTGGTATTCGGATCGCTGGCGTTTTTATGGTCTGCTATTCATTACACGCCGAATGCGCCGACTGCCATCGGTTTCAATCTGCTTGAGACCATCGCGACTGTAGTAGCAGGCGCCGCCCTGCTCGTGATCACGTCGTTCTTGTTGCGCGCATTGCTTCGCGCCTCAAAGCGGACGCGACCGGGTATCTAACGAAAACTAATCTAGCTATCGAGCATTGCGAAGCCTCTCGGACCGCCCGGTGCTAAAGTGGATTCGTTCACTCTTGTTTACTGGAGCAGTTTTTCTTGGCCTGCCTTCGCATGCTGTTTGTGGCCTTCTTCGCAATAAATGTTCCTGCCGATGCGGCAGCCCAGGTACAGGCTGCTGCACGAATGCAGGCTGCTACGGTTCCTGCCGAAATGCGGTCCAGCGATTTCACCGTCACCGTAAATGGGATGCCGGTTGACGTGGCACACGCCGCTGCGAGCTACAGCTTCGTCAGCTTCGATGTGAAATCTTCAGTCACGGTGGAAGTTACAGCTTCGGCGCCGGGCTTCTGGGACAAGGGTGTTGAGATTGAGCCGTGGCGTCTCGGCCTGCGCCCCGTACGCAATGGGAAGACGATCCGTTTCAGACTTGACGGTCCTGCCAAGATTTCAATCTCGCGTCCAGGCGATTTTCTGAACCACGCCACCATGTTGTTTCTGTTTGCGGGTACGCCTCCTCCTCCGCCTCCCAGAGGGCCGAATGTACACATCTTCCCCGAGGGAGTGCATCGCGGAAGTTTGAATCCGAAGAGCGGCGATATCTACTATCTTGCGCCGGGAGCTTTCGTCTTTGGCAGTTTGAACTTGTGGAAAGTGCACGATGTGAAGGTGCTGGGTCGTGGAACCATTGTTTATGAAGGGCCGCAGGATCCGAATACGGACGAAGGCTGGATGCAGAAGCCTGACTGGCATTGCGTCGGCGCGCTCGAAGCACGCAATGTCGAAATCGACGGACTTACCTGCATTGTGCGTTCGAGAACATGGTCGATCCAAATGAAGGACTCCACCGGATTTGTCTACAACGATCTGCGCGTTGTCGGTGGCAACCCTGGGAATGCGAATCAGGACGGCATGGACTGGCTGGGCGGAGGCGACACCCAGGTGCACGATGCATTTATTCGCGCGTCAGACGATGTGTTTGCCATGCAGGGCAACTGGGACGGCTACACGCAGGATGATTTGCTGCGTCCGGGTCACGACGTACGCAACATTTTGATCGATCACAGCGTGCTGTCCACCAGCATTTCAAACGTTGTGCGCGCAGCTTGGCCACAGAAGATTTTCAACTCGCAAAACTTTACCTTGCGCGACAGCGACGTTCTGCACGCGGGCATGGGAGCATGCGGGCAGACGTTTGGACTGCTCGGCCTTTGGGGAGCTAAAGACGCGAAAGGAAACCACAGCGGATTCACTTTTGAAAATATTTTTCTCGATCACTGGTATTCGCTGGTGCAGATGGAGCAGGCAAATCCAGCACTACGCGAGTTCACATTTCGCAATATCTGGGCGCTCGATCAACCACCCCTGGCAAGCTCATATATTGCCGGCGACGTAGGTGGCGTTACGTTCGACAACGTGAAGTACGGGCAGGTGCGCGCAACGGGTAACGCAGATCTGCCGCTGGCCTTAAACTCCGGTGCGCAGGCCCTGAAGTTTGCGCCGGCGCAGAGAACGATTGCACAGTTCGTCGTCGATCCTCCGTTTGTGCAACCGGGTCAACGCGTCAGTTTCACAGCGAAGTCGATGCCCGGCGCGAAGTATACGTGGCTTTTCGGCGATGGAACTGAAGGGCACGGTCGTCATGTCGTCCATAGCTTTGCGGATGCAGACGGTACGGAACTCGACGCGAGCAATGGCGCTGGGCGCTTCAGAGTGTTGCTGCACGTTGAAGACAAATCTGGACATCAGGACTGGGCCGCACAAGGTGTTGTTGCCGTTTCCAGGTGGCACGATGCGGTGAAAAGTTCCGGTTCTAACTCCGGCGGCGTTGCCTGGAGGATTTATCCGGGTACCTGGACTGAACTCCCCGACCTTTCGAAAGAGAATGCTGTGTTCAGCGGTGAGGATGCAGGGTTTCAGGCCAATGCGCAGGGATACACGCACTACGCAGTGGCGTGGGATGGCTTCATTGACATTCCAGTGGATGGCGGATTCACGTTTCACCTCATCGATCGCGATGGCGCGCGGCTGGTGATTGACGGAATGGAGGTCGCGAAGACCGGGCCGCCGTTTGCGCAGGTCTGCGGTTCGCCGGGGAATGCTCTTCGTTATGCGCGCGGCTCACTTGGATTGCGCGCGGGTCTGCATCAGTTGCATCTTGAGGGACTCCACTCCGCGAGCAACGAAGCGCCGCGCCTGCTTTGGGAGGGGCCTGCGCTCCCGCTTGCTGATGTGCCGGCTGCCGCAATCAGCCATCCACGCCAGGATGCGGTGAATGCGCCAAGCAATAATCAACCCGCAACGACAGCACAATAGAAAACTCTATGGCAGCTTAGTCGCATCCCATCCGCCGCCGAGCGAGCGGACAAGGCTGACACTCGACAAAAATCTGCGCGTCTGCAAATCGATGGCGGTGCGCTGATTTTGAATCAGCGTGGTCTCGGCTGTCAGCACTTCAAGGTAGCTTGTGACGCCACCTCTATAGCGCTGATTGGAGAGATCGAATGAACGCTGCGCCGACTCGACGGCACGCTGTTCCACACCTGACTCCTGTTCGAGGATGCGCAAACCGGAGAGCTGGTCTTCAACATCTTCAAACGCGAGCAGAACGGTGTTTCGATAGCCTGCCACTTGCGCCTCGTAGTTATGCTGCGCCTCGCTGGTGATGGCGCGACGCTGGCCGGCATCGAACAGCAACTGCGCGGCCTGTGCGCCCAATGACCATAGCGAGCTTGGTCCCTGCAGCCAGGTGCCGGGATTTGTGCTTTCAAAACCGCCGGCGCCACCGAGACTGATGTTGGGATAAAAGGCACTGACGGCGACGCCGATTTGCGCATTGGCGGCTGCGGCGCGACGTTCAGCAACTGCAATGTCTGGACGGCGCTCCAGAAGCTGCGAAGGTACGCCGGTGGGAACGTTGGGCAGCGGTATGTCGAGCGGCGATGGAGGAATGCTGAAGTCGGGCAGGTTGTAGTTGGCAATAGTCCCGATGGCATGTTCATATTGTGCGCGAGCCACGCCAATATCGACGAGAGCAGCACGTACTGTCTCAAGCTGCGTGCGAGCCTGTTCCACATCCACACCCGTGACAACTCCGCCAGAAAAGCGTTGCTGGGTGAGCTCAAGTTGATGTTCCAGATCGCCTACAGAGGTGGTGAGCAGTTTGGATTGTGCATCGAGACCCCGAAGTGCGAAATAGTCTGATGCGAGTTCAGCATGCAGACTGAGGTCAACTGCCGCCATTACTGCGGCATCGGCTTGCGCATTTTCGCGCGCAGCTTCAACCTGCCGGCGAACGCGGCCCCAGAAGTCGGGTTCCCAGCTTGCCTGTCCGCCGATTACGAAATCACCGGTCGCGGATGTCGGCGTTCCTGAGCTCTGGGGTCTGTGTTGCGAAACGCGGCCGCGCGAAATAGATGTGCTGCCTGAGAGGAAGGGGTAAAGATTAGCGCGAACTGCGCTCACGGTGTCGCGTGCGGCAAGGTAGGTTTCAAGTGCCTGGCGCAGGCTCGGATTGTTTGCAGCGACGCGGTCTTCAAGCCGGTTGAGCTGCGGGTCCTGATAGATTTCCCACCAGTTGCCGCGCAGCATACCGTCCGAAGGATTTGCGGGATGCCAGCCGCCGCCGGCAGGATTAGGTGGCGGCACCACCACCGCTGATGCTCCGCTCTCTTTGTAAGTCGCAGGCGCCTGGTAGTCCGGTCGTTTGTAGTCGGGCCCTACCGGTTTGCAGCCGGTAGCAAGGCCGAGTACCAGCGAAGCAACAATTATTGCTGCGCGCGGTGAAGTCGCCACGCGCCATGTCGCGAATCCGGATTTTCGGTTCTTACAGCCTTTCCCGGACGCGATCATCGTTACTGTCCTCCCGCATTGGAGGAGTTGCCGGGATTAACGACCGTAACCTTTTCACCTTCGATCAGCGAGTCGGGAGGATCTTGAATGATGCGGTCATTCGCGTTCAGGCCGCTGGTGATCTGCACTGTTGCGCCGTCGTCTTCACCGATGACGACGGCGGCCAGATGTGCCTTTGTGGTTGAGCCGTCGTTCACTACTACCGCCACCCTCATGCCGTCTCTGCCAAAGATGAGCGCAGCAATAGGCACGACATAGCTCTGTCCCACGAAGGCTGTTTTGAAATGAACCTGCGCCAGCGAACCAGGGAAAAGCTCGCCCTTGCGATTGTCCAGGTCAACTTCAACCAGCAGCGTGCGCGTTGTCGGATCGATTGCATCGGCGGTCCGCTCGATTGTTCCCTGGTAGACCTTTCCGGGGTGCTCGGCGAAACTGACGTCGAGCTTCATTCCGCGCTTCACGCCACCTGAGAATGCCTGCGGAACGTTCGTATAAACGCGAAGTGTCTGGATCGCCTGAAGCCGGAACAGTTCTTTCGCTGCACCGGTATCGATCAACTGGCCGGTGTCGACAGTACGCGCGGTCACAACGCCATTGAACGGCGCATATATTTTTTCAAACGACTGCATCTCGCGCAGCCTTTGCACATTTGCCTGCGACGAACGGACAGCCGCCGCTGTTGCAGCTGCTTGATTTACATAAGTATCGGTGTCCTGTTGCGAAACGGCATTCGTTTTTACCAGACCCGTATATCGCTCGGCTTGAATACGGGCGTTGTTGGCCGTTGCCTGCGCGGTCAGCAGATCACTTTCTGCCTGGGCGAGTTGCTGGTCCAGTTCCGGCGTTGAAATTTCGGCCAGCAAGTCACCTTTTTTCACGCGTGCTCCGATGTCGAAATACCACTTCTTCAAATAACCGGAGGTGCGTGCGTAGATTGGCGCATCAGTGAACGCGGTTACGTTACCCGGCAGCATGAACGTATTTAACGGAGCACCGGGCTTGGGCGGAGCGGTCAACACGGTGGGCGCAGCTATCTCTTGCGTGCGGTCGGCAAGCACCGTGTCAGCTGATTTGCGGTTCAGTATTCCCACTACCGCCAGAACGACTGCTACAACAATCAATACGATGGCGCCGATGGCTGCCATGCGCGGCGAAATAGGCTTTTGATCGGGGGCCGCTATATCGTCGTGCGCGGACTCATGCGGGTTTGGTGTTGATGGATCGTTCATAGATACCTACTCCGAAAGCTCGTCGAATTCATCGAATGTGACGGCGCGCTGAGAACCGCGAGCCAATTTGCGGCGCTGGATGCGCCCATGGATGAGCGAGAAAAATGCCGGCACAAACAGCAGCGTCGCCACGGTTGCCAGCAGCAGGCCGCCGATTACAGCGCGACCAAGCGGCGCGTTCTGCTCGCCGCCCTCTCCCATACCCAGCGCCATGGGCACCATGCCGATAATCATGGCCAGCGCTGTCATCAATACCGGACGTAGTCGAACAAACCCTGCGTTCAATGCGGCGCGCCGTGCGTCGCCCACGAGCGCTTCCATTTGTTCACGTGCAAAGCTCACTACCAGAATTGAATTGGCTGTGGCCACGCCCATGCACATGATTGCGCCGGTCAGCGCAGGAACGCTTAGCCGCGTATGCGTGATGAAAAGAAACCATACGATACCTGCCAGAGCGGCCGGTAAGGCAGAGACGATGAGGAACGGATCAAGCCATGACTGGAAGTTGACAACGATGAGCAGATAGACGAGCAGGATCGAAATCAACAGTCCGGCAAGCAAACCTATGTACGACTTGCGCATGGTGTCGCTCTGGCCGCGAAGGGTAAAGTGCGAGCCGCGCGGAAGATCCTTTTGATGGCGGTCGATGATGTTCTGCATTCCACGGGTCACGCTGCCCAGATCAGTGCCGTCCACGTTGGCGAAGATATCCAGCACAGGCATGACGTCATAGTGGCTCACAGTGCCAAGTTCAGCGCCCGGCGTAATAGTGGCCACATTTCCCAGAATGTTTTGCGGCGAAGGAACTCCGGGGACTGCCGTTGAAGGCGCTGCGCTGCTGGTCACTCCGGGTGGCGCATTTACGCTCTGCGACTGGGCGGTTGCGCTTGGAACAGGAATACTTCTCAATGCGCCGATTGAATCGAGTTTGTATTGCGGAGTCATTGTCGCCACGTTGTAAGTGACGCCATTACGCGGGTCGAGATAGAAGCTGGGGGTGGTCTGGAAGCTGCCGCTGAGAGAAACCAGCAAGCTGGTTGCGACATCTTTCTGCGTCAACCCCATTGATTGCGCACGCGTGCGGTCCACGTCCACCGTCAGCATAGGCGCATTAAAAGGCTGTTGAATACGCGTGTCAGCGGCTCCGGGAACATTGCGCACTTCGTCCAGCATCTTCTCCGCAAGCGCTCGATTCCCGGCCAGGTTGGTGCCAATAATCTGAATGTCGATAGGAGCGGTGAGGCCGAAGTTCAGAATCTGCGTAACGATATCGACCGGCAGCATGTAGAACGATACGCCGGGGTAATCGTGAGCCAGAATGGAACGGAGCTTTTCTACGTAGGCGGCGGTGGGGCGGTGATCTCTTGTCAGTTCAACCTGAATGTCGGCGTCTGCGGGACCAATGGGTGCAGAAGTGGAGTAGGAAAGGTTCAACGCAGAATACGGCAGGCCGATGTTATCAACGATCGTGGCGACCTCGCTTGCAGGAATCACCTGGCGAATCGTCTGATCCACGTGATCGCACAGCGCAGCAGTCTCTTCGATCCTCGTCCCAGTATGACCTCGAACGTGAATCTTGAACTGACCGGAGTCAACTGAAGGGAAGAAGTCCTGTCCGAGCCAGGGAATGAGCAGCCCGAGTGAGGTAACTGCGAACAACATAAATACGGTAAGAAACACTTTGGCGTGATCCACGCTAAACGTGAGTAAGCGCAGATAGCCAAATCGGAATTTCTCAAAGCCGGAGTCGAACGCCATTTGGAAGCGCGTAAGTGGATTTCGGCTGGCGTGCCTCCGAGCGGCTTGTGCGTCATCGTACTCGTGGAGCATGTACTTGGCCATGGTGGGCACAAGCGTTCGCGATAACAGGTAGCTGGCCAACATGGCAAAGACTACCGCTTCGGCCATCGGCACAAAGAGGTATCGCGCAACGCCGCTCAAAAAGAACATGGGCACAAACACAATGCAAATTGCGATGGTGGAAACGAATGCGGGAATCGCGATCTGCGCTGAGCCGTCAAGAATGGATTGCTCCAATTCCTTTCCTGCTTCAAGGTTGCGATTGATATTCTCAATGGCGACCGTAGCATCGTCGACCAGGATGCCTACGGCAAGGGCCAGCCCGCCCAGCGTCATGATGTTGATGGTCTCGTGCAGCGCGTAGAGCATGATCAACGAGCACAAAATCGATAGCGGAATGGACACCGCAATGATGACGGTGGATCGCCAACTACCGAGGAAAAGCAGAATCATGGCGGCTGTAAGGCAAGCGGCCACAATCGCTTCACGTACAACCCCATTAATTGCGGCTTTGACGAAGACCGACTGATCGGAAAGCGCCTCGATTTTCAATTGCGGAGGTAGCTGGCCTTTGACGCTCTCAATCTTTTCGTACACGCCCTTGATGATGTCGAGAGTAGAGGCGGAGCCGGTCTTCATGATGCTCATCACGGCCGCGCGCTGGCCGTCGACGCGCACAATGTTTGTCTGTGGCGGACTTCCATCGCGAACATGCGCAACATCGCGAATGTAGACAATGGCGCCGTTCGCAGCCTTGATTGGGATGTTGTTTAACTGTCCCACAATACTCGGCGCGGAGTTGGTCTCCACCTGGTACTCGAACCGGTCCACCTTCATGGTGCCGGCGGGCGCAATCAGGTTTTGTGCACTGACTGCGTTCACCACGTCTACCGGCGAAAGACCGCGGGCCTGCAACGCGTTCAGATCAAGATCGACCATGATCTGCCTTTGCCGGCCGCCGTATGGGAATGGCGATTGCGCTCCCTCGATTTCTGCCAGTTGAACGCGGATAGTGTTCTGTCCGAGATCGAAGAGCTCTTGCTCTGTCAGTCCCTTTCCTGACAATCCCAGCTGCAGTACGGGCACGCTTGAGGCGCTGTATTGCAGCACAAAAGGTGGATTTGTGCCTTGCGGCAATTGACGCAGTTGCGCCTGGTTAATGGCCGAGATTTCGGCAACCGCTACGCCAAGATTTACGTGAGGCTGAAAAAAGACCTTGATGATGGTCAAACCCGCCAACGATTGCGACTCGATGTGCTCGATATCGCTGACCGTGGTAGTCATGGAGCGTTCGCTGGGCGAAGCGATGCGTTGGGCGATCTGTTCCGGCGAGAGGCCGTTGTACATCCAGACGACGGTAACGACAGGGATGTCAATATTCGGAAAGATATCCGTCGGCATCGAAAGGATGCTGAAGACGCCAAGAATAAGAATCAAAAGCGCGAAGACGACGAAAGTATATGGCCGCCGAAGCGCAAGCCGAACAATCCACATAGGGCTGCTACCCGCTCCCGAGTCGGGCTGGCGATTCTTTGTTCTGTCCGCTACCGATTCGCCGCTTGTCGGAAGGAACTACAACATAGGTATGCTGCGTCTCCGGATAGAGGAAATTCCCGCATGCCTTAACGCAGGGACTGACCTCACACCGCGACCCGATCAAAACAAACCATCGAGACTTCCATGTTATCTGATGAGACAGCTGAATAGAACCAATGCAGGGAACGACTGACTCGCACTTTGCCTCTTTGACGTTTAATCAAGACGGTCGGACGCAAGCTGCGTCTCTTCCATCCCGGCATGTGAGCCGGGTTGCCATATTGTCATACAAGTCCAACCAAGCCTGCCTAAAGCGGGCCGAGCAGCCTTTCGATCGCCCCTGCGAGCTTTTCCGGCTTCCGGGCGGGGCCATATCTGGCCGTCACGCGCCCATTGCGGTCAACGAGAAACTTGGTGAAGTTCCAACGGATATTCCCTGAGCCGAAGACGCCGAGCAGTCCCGGCTGTTCGCGTTTTAGCAAACGATAGAGAGGGTGAGCGGCCGGCCCATTAACCTCGATTTTGGCGAAAAGTGGAAAAGTGACGGCGAATCGAGTCTCGCAAAAAGTGGCAATCTCTGCTGCGGAGCCCGGCTCCTGCGCGCCAAACTGGTTCGATGGAAAGCCCAGAACAGTAAAGCCTCGGTCCCGGTAAGTCTGATAAAGCGCCTCGAGACCAGCGTACTGCGGGGTAAATCCGCATTTACTGGCGGTGTTCACAATCAGCAACACCTGCCCACTGAACTGGGCAAGAGATTGCTCCTGCCCATCGAGAAGCGGTGCCGAATAGTCATAAACCGTCTGCTTTTCCATGTCGAAAATCACCTGACTGGCCGGATGCCCTGAGCGCTACCCGTGCGTCTAAAAAGAATGCCGCTAGAAGAACCTCAAGAGCAAGCATGCAACCCAATTCGTTCCGGTAGACTGAGTGATGGGTGGTAGTTAGCCGGGTTCCCAGCCAGGACTCCTCTTTGGAGTCGCTGCAGAACGCCCGGCCCATGTCCGCGGGGATTACGCGGTGAGGAAATTAAGGGAAAGATTCGATTTCCGTCTGCGTGCATCCCGGCCGTTTGGGCGGGGCCACCGTGGTCAAATATAATCAATCTTTCCTTGAGGCAGGACCAGATTTTTAACGCAATGAGGGTGTGCATATTTTTCCCGTGAAGCCGATTTTTGGAACGCACCAGCACTTGTGCTCGTCGCAGGGCTCCAGCCCGGTGAGAATCAAGCACACATCCACTTCCTGCCGCGTGCGGGCCCGGAGCCGTGTTTCGCGCCTGGGAGGTATCTTGTTCGGGTTGGCGCTGTTGATTTGCGCCGGAACGGCTTTTGCCCAGGGCTCCGACACAGTCCAGCAGATTCGCGTCATCGGCAACCGCCGAATTCCCAAGGAAACCGTTCTCGCACGCCTGTTTACCCACGTGGGCGACACTTTCGATCCCATTTCGATCGAGCGCGATTTTCAGTCGCTTTGGAATACGGGCTACTTCGACGACCTTCGTATTGAACGCGAGGATACCGAAAAGGGCATCATCCTCGATGTTTTCGTTACTGAGAAACCGAATATCCGTGAAATCAACTACAAGGGATTGAGTACGGTCTCGGTATCGGATGTGCTGGACCGCTTCAAGAAACAAAAGGTCGGCCTCTCCGTCGAGAGCCAGTACGATCCGGCCAAAATCAAGCAGGCTGAAACGTCAATCAAGCAGTTGCTTGCCGAGCATGGACACCAGTTCTCGACCATCAAGACTGAAGTCAAAAGGATTCCTCCGGCTTCAGTTCAGGTGAACTTCAACATCAAGGAAGGCCCCGTAGTTAAAGTGGGCAAGATTTCTTTCCAGGGCAACGAACATGTGAGCGCACTTGTTCTGCGCCGTTCCATGAAGAATCTGAAGCCGATCGGTATTCCTTACTCCATCATTTTTGAGAATCTGTTTTCGCAGACCTTCGATGCGGGCAAGCTGGAAGAAGACACAGAGCGGGTTCGGCAGGCTTATCGGCAGCGTGGCTATGCCAACGCCGCAATCGAGCAGCCGAAGACGCAGATTCGCGATCAGGGTGGCCTTAACTGGTTCACGTTCCGCCCCAACAACGGAAAGCGTATCGATATCGGCATGACCGTTGAAGAAGGTCAGCGTTACCGAATGGGGGCTATTACTTTCACGGGCAACAAGCAGATCACCAACCTAAAGGCCCTGCGCGCTACCTTCCCTATCAAGGAGGGCGACTGGTTCAACGTCGTCGAAGTGCAGAAGGGTCTCGAGAACCTGAAGAAGGCATACGGTGGGCTGGGGTACATCAACTTTGGAGTCATTCCCAAGCCAACCTACGACGACCAGAAAAAGACTGTCTCGTTCGATATGGACATCGACGAAGGCAAGCAGTTCTACGTATCGCGGATTGAGTTCCAGGGCAACACCATCACCCGCGACAGAGTTATCCGGCGCGAATTAATGCTCGACGAAGGTCAGGTATACAACTCCCAGTTGTGGGAGTATAGCTTGCTTCGCCTCAACCAGCTTGAATACTTTGAGACCCTCAAGGTGGATCAGGACTCTGAAGCGCACCAGGATCCGGATAACGGAACCGTGGAACTGCTGCTCAAGGTGAAAGAAAAAGGCAAGAACTCGATCGGTATGAACGGCGGTTTGTCTGGATCGTCGGGCGCGTTTATCGGCCTCAATTATCAGACAAACAATTTCCTCGGATTGGGTGAAACGCTCAGCGTGCAGGCCAACCTGGGCAACCTGAACCGCACGTTCACGTTCGGTTTTACGCAGCCATACATACGCAATCGTCCCATTCAGCTTGGATTCCAGATTTACAACAACAAGCAGGATTTCAACGCCGCCAAGAACTACCAGGCCACTACCGGCGCCTCACTCAACCTGACCCAGGCCGAGCAGTCCCTGACCCAGAACTATAACCAGGCGGCCACCGGCTTTAACGTTTCGCTGAGTTATCCGCTCAAGAGGCACGCATTCCAGCGAGTCGGCGCTACCTACTCGCTGAGCCGCTCTTCCATCACGGCGTTCAGCACGGCCTCGCAGACCTTTTTCCAAACCATCAGCTTCCGGTCGGGAATCCAGGGCAATAATGCGTTGTCCGGCATCGTGAGCAGCCAACTTTCGTTCACGTACTCTTACGACACTGTCAATAATCCGGTTCGTCCCCGTACCGGCAAAGAATACTCGGCGGCATTGCAGGTTGCAGGTCTTTGGGGCAACGTCCGTTACTTTGCGCCATTTGTCGCTTACAAGCGTTACCTGCCGATGCATTATCTGCTGCCCTCGGAGAACGGGCACAATGTGCTGGCTATCCGCGCGCAGCTGGGTTACGTGCAGGGCTTTGGCGGCGCGGTGGCTCCGCCGCAGAACCGCTTCTACGCCGGTGGCGAAAGTGAATTGCGCGGCTTTGACGTTCGAGCTGCCACACCGTACGGGTACGTTCCAAGCCGGATCAATTTCCAGCTCACCAACCCCGACGGCAGTTGCGTTCCGCGCGACCCAACGAATCCGCAGGACAACCAGTGCATCCAGGTGCCGCTGCCCGTTTATGGCGTGGCGTCCATCGGTGGTGACACCAGCTTCACCTCGAACCTCGAATACCGCATCCCGATCGTCAGTACTCTGATGTTCTCCATCTTCGACGACTTCGGTATGGATGTGGTGACGAACCATGGCCAGCTTAAGCAGAGTCCCGAGGGTTTCTCGGCGCTGCTTGCTCCGCTATACGGCTGCCCGGTCTTCAATAATGGATCGTGCCAGGGCGGCATATCCGGTTCAAAGGTAGGCTTCCTGCGCAACATCCGGCCCATCTCCGGTACCAACGTAGTTCCGCGTATGTCCTTGGGCGGCGAGCTTTCGATCATTATGCCGATCGTCAACGCGCCGTTCCGTCTCTACTACGCATACAATCCGATGCGTCTTGACGAGTCGCCTTTTTGCAATAACGTGCTGGTGGGCGGACGGCAGGGAAGCTGCTCTGCGCAGTTGATTACCCGGGCAATGTTCCCGCCGGGCGGCGCAGGCGATTACAGCTTCCAGGAGGCCATGCAGGCCTACGGCGCGCGGTACGTCTTCAGGGAGCCCCGAAAGACCTTCCGCCTGACGGTTTCGACGACGTTTTAACAGCAATTTAGAAATCAACAAGTCTACGAGTTTACAAGTCAGCAAGATCACGGGACTTGGAAGCTCGTCGGCTTGTCTGCCTGGGATGAATCTGTAAACTTGCCACCCTGTAAATTGTGGCTTGCGAAGTCGTAAACTTGTCAACCTGCGAACTTGTAAACTGTCCTTACGCCTCCTATAATCCATCTAGTTCCTGCTGACGTCTCCATTCGCGTCTTTATCCGCACCTGCACAATCTGGCGCGGAGGATCCGCAAGAAGACCGGCATCCCACGCGACAGTCTTTGAGTGTCGAAAAGGGATGAGAGATAGCGAAGTTGCTCAGGAGGCACAGGCGTGAGTTCGCGCACCAGCGCGAGCAGCCAACCAGGAATTTTGAAGGAGCAGTTGAATCAAATGAAGCGTTCGCTAGCACTCGTCCTTACTCTGGCCTCTTGCTTTGCCTTGAGCGCCGTAGCCCAAACTCCCGCCGCGTCAAGTACTGCAGCCGCTCCGGGGCCCGCGAAGGTCGCCGTAATCGCATTCCAGGTTGCCGTTGCCCAAACCAATGAAGGCCAGCGCAACTTTGCCGACCTGCAGAAAAAGTACGATCCGCGGCGTGAGCAAATCAAGAAGCTGAGCGACGATGTCGATGCGATGACCAAGCAGCTGCAGGCCGATGAAGCCAAGCTGACCCCGGTTGAACAGCAGAGCCGCGCCAACGCGCTTGACATCAAGAAAAAGCAACTCGATCGAGATGCACAGGATGCATCCAATGACTTCCAGCAGGAAATGCAGGATATTTACAACGGCCTGGCTTCCAAGGTATATGACGTGCTTCAGTCCTATGCCGAGCTGCACGGGTACACGCTGGTACTCGATGTTTCTCAACAGCAGAATCCGGTGCTGTATGCGAACAATTCCACCAATATCACCAAGGAGATCATTGATGCCTACAATGTGAAGTCCGGCATCCCGGCTCCTCCGGCACAGCCCGCTGGCGCAACCCAGGCACCAAAGCCTGCTGCTCCCAGGCCGGCTGCTCCGCGCCCAGCTCCTGCTGCCCACTAAACCGCGGTTTCAGTAGCACGTGTATTGCAAAAGCCTCGCCAAACGGCGAGGCTTTTGCGTTGGGCGCTTTTTGAGGTCCAAAGCCAGAAAATGGTTGCCTTTACGTAAAAATAAATATCTCCAAGCAGCTGCTCCGCTTGTGGATAAATTTGTGGATTACTTTCGGAAAGCACCGCGAAAAAGCTTAATTTTGGAGCTTGTCAAGCTACATTCTTTTCTGCTAGATGTAACAAACCCTTCATTTTCAAGAGGAAACAAGTCCAAAATCAACCAGAGAAATCCTGCCCGCATTGAAAGCCGGAGGAACCGTGATTCCTGGAGCTTTCCACAATTTCAGGTGAATGGCAGATGACTGGGGAATTCCCTTGGTAAACAGGAATTGCACTATTTCTGTTGCTCTTCGCCCACGCGCAAGACTGCCAAAAAGGCTTCCTGCGGGATATCGACCTTGCCGATACGCTTCATGCGCTTCTTGCCTTCTTTTTGTTTTTCCAGCAGCTTGCGTTTACGACTGATGTCGCCGCCATAGCACTTAGCCAGAACGTTCTTGCGCAGCGGGCTCACAGTTTCACGAGCCACGACTTTGGCGCCAATCGCGGCCTGGATGGCCACTTCAAACTGCTGCCTTGGAATCAGCTCGCGCATTTTCGATACCAAGGCTCGTCCGCGCTCGTAAGCATGTTCTTTGTGCACGATGATAGACAGCGCATCCACCGGTTCGCCGGAAACCAGTATGTCGAGCTTCACCATTGGCGATTCCCATTCTCCGGCCAACTGATAATCGAGCGACGCATAGCCGCGCGAAATGCTCTTGAGGCGGTCGTAGAAATCGAGCACGATTTCGTTCAACGGCAACTCGTAAGTTAGAAGCACGCGCGTCGGGGTAATGTACTCAAAGTTCAACTGGCGACCGCGCTTCTCCTCAACCAGCTTGAAGATTCCGCCGACGTATTCTTCATTGGTCAGAATTTTTGCGGTGATGACAGGCTCTCGAATGGCGGCAATGCTCTGCGGCTCAGGCCAGCGCGAGGGATTGTCCACCTCAATCACGCTACCATCTGTCATGGTGATGTGATAACGCACGCCGGGGGCAGTTGTTATCAGGTCCAGTTCGTACTCGCGCTCCAACCGCTCCTGGATGATCTCCATATGGAGCAGGCCAAGGAAGCCGCAACGGAAACCGAAACCCAGCGCAACAGAGCTTTCCGGCTCAAAAAAGAAGGATGAATCGTTCAGCCTGAGCTTTTCCAGCGCGTCGCGCAGCAGCGTGTGCTCATGCGAGTCCACCGTGTACAAACCGGAAAAGACCATAGGCTTGATGTCTTCAAAGCCCGGCAACTGGCCTGCGGCCGGCCGCTCATCATCAGTTACTGTGTCGCCGATCTTGGTGTCGCTCACGGTCTTGATAGTGGCTGCAAAAAAGCCGACCTCGCCTGCCGTGAGCTGTCCGATTTCTACGGGCTTGGGCATAAGAACGCCCATGGAGTCGACTTCGAAAGACTTACCGTTCGACATCAGCCGGATTCGCTGGCCTTTGCGCATCGTGCCCTGCATTACGCGCACCAGCACAATGACTCCTCGATAGGCATCGAACCATGAGTCGAAGATCAGAGCCTGCAACGGCGCATCCGGATCGCCCGTAGGCGGCGGAAGTCGATGTACGATCGCCTCAAGCACCTGGTCCACGCCCTGACCAGTCTTGGCGCTCACGGCAATCGCATCTGTCGCGTCCAAACCAACAGCCTTCTCAATCGCCTCCTGCGTGCGCAGGATGTCGGCGGAAGGCAGATCAATTTTATTAATGACCGGGATGATCTCCAGACCGTGATTGATGGCAAGGTAGGCGTTGGCCAGCGTCTGCGCTTCCACGCCCTGACTCGCGTCCACCACCAGCAATGCGCCCTCGCAAGAGGCCAGCGACCGCGATACTTCGTAGCTGAAGTCTACGTGTCCGGGGGTGTCAATCAGGTTGAGTTGATAGGTGTTGCCGTCGTGAGCCTTGTACATCATGCGCACGGCGTGAGCTTTGATGGTGATGCCACGCTCGCGTTCCAGATCCATATCGTCGAGGATCTGCGCCTGCATCTCACGGCCCGTGACCGAGCCGGTGTATTCAAGAAGACGGTCGCTCAGCGTCGACTTTCCATGGTCGATGTGGGCAATGATAGCGAAGTTTCTAAGAAAACGAGCGTCCATGAATGGGTGGCATAAGGGGCTCAGGCGCTGTTCAGCGCACAATGCCTCCATGGCATAGCTTATCATCAGCATTGGGGCATGTTTCCCAGTCTCCGCGGGCATTGATCGGAGCCGTTTTTGTGATCCAGGAGTAAAGAGTGCTGCATACCGGACGACTGAGTGCGACCAGCAAAACCATTCATCAAACAAGCAGGCTGGTGCATCCGGGTTGCGGCGAGAACAATTTTTCCTCCAATTCACGAGACCATCGGAATGAGCTGCCTCATCGCCATGAGCAGCCTCATCGCAATGAGCTACGCAATTGGCTACGTATTTCGCTATGCCTGCTCCCCGCAATTCTGATTGCAGGCTGCGCGCCTTCTGAAAAGAAGTCCGCACCGGCTGCTGTGAGTACACAGGCAATAGCACCGCAAGTCACTGCAAAGCCCGACCCGCCGGCTCCGGCACCGTCACAGTCCACCTTGGAACAGCAGCGGGTTCGCGTGCTCATTCAGCAGGTTGAATCGGCGTATAACCGGGGCGAATCCGACTACCGCAAGGGTTTGCTGCCTGAAGCCAAGCTGGAATTCGATCGCGCAGTTGACCTTCTGCTTTCGAGCAACCTCGATATCAAGGGCACTCCGCAGCTGCAGGACGAATTCGACCACGTCGTAGACCGGATTAATGCGTTGGAGACGGAGGCATTGAAGCAGGGGAATGGCTTTGTGCCGCAGGTTGAGCCCACGCCTGCCGACGTGGCCACCGACGTTACCTTCCAGGTTGATCCCAACATCGTTGCCAAGGCCAAGGCCGATCTGGCCACAACCAAGTCTGATTTACCGCTGGTGGTCAATGACTACGTGGCAGCATTCATTAATTTTTTTGCCAACACGCAAAAGGGTCACAACACGCTCCTGCACTCGTTTCAGCGATCCGGACATTACCGTGCAATGATTCAGCGCGTGATGGCCGAAGAAGGCGTGCCGCAGGATCTCATCTATCTGGCGGTGGCTGAGTCCGGTTTCCAGCCCACGGCGGTAAATCGCAAGTCGCGTGCCGGCGGCATGTGGCAGTTCATGCCCTGGGACTACTACGGGCTGAAGCGCAATGCATACGTCGACGAGCGCTTCGACCCGGAGAAGTCGACACGCGCCTACGCCCGCTACATGAAGTATCTCTACGACCAGCTCGGCGACTGGTATCTGGCCATGGCTGCCTATGATCATGGCGCCGGGAATATTCAGCGCGAAGTCTCAAAAACTGGTTACGGTGATTTCTGGGAGCTGTACAAGCGCAACGAGCTGCCCAGGGAGACAGCGAACTATGTGCCCGAAATTCTTGCTGCCATCATCATCGCCAACAATCCCAAGCAGTACGGCTTTGAAGATGTCACACTCGATCCGCCCATTCTTACCGACACTGTGACGGTCAACTACTCCGTGGATCTCCGGCTGGTCTCTGACCTGGTGGGCGCGCCTATTGATGAGCTGCATGCCTTGAATCCCAGCCTGCTGCGGATGACCACCCCTCCCGAGACATCGTTCGATCTTCATCTTCCCGCAGGAACTGCAACGCTCTTCAACGACCGAATCGCGCTGGTGCCTGAAGACAAGCGGAACTCATGGCGATATCATGCGGTCGCTCAGGGCGACACCGTTGCTTCAGTTGCTCGCGAATATCGAGTGGAGCCTTCGGCGTTAGCGACGGCCAATCAACTCAAGACGGATGACAGTCTCGCTGGTCTTCAGGCAGTGGTGGTGCCCGTTCCGCTGTCGGTTTCGCCTTCCTCGCACACTCGGCTCTACACCGTTCGGCGCGGCGATACGCTGGTGACCATTGCAGACCGCTTCGGCGTGTCGCTCACGGAACTACGGCGTTGGAACAAGCTCACCGGCGTCAAGGTTGAAACGGGCAGCCGCCTTCGCGTTGCTGAACCGACTGCAGTGCAAAGCACCACGACGGTGCATCGACGCAAGACTTCCAGCACAACGTCGGCCTCATCGACACGCCACACAGGCGCCTCTGCGAAGGCTTCACAGACCAGGAGCGGCACTGCAAGGCCCAAGACTACGGCCAGGAGCACAGCAAAGAAGAGCACGTCAAAACGAAAAGCGGTTGCTCGCAATTGAAAAAGCCTGCGAACATAGCACTACGTGCTTGTGTTTTAGTGGGGTTTGCGTGCAAGCTATAACTACAATGATTTCCGCAAGCGGAACGCATTTGTTCCCTGCGCGAAGTGACGAATAAATTGTGGGCAGCGGTGAGCCGCTGGAGGCAATGGGATGGAAGATCTAGTCAAGATGTTTGCGATGAGTGACGGCGATCCCAATGGAGAGCCGACAGAGCTGGACCCCGATCGTGCGGAAGACTTTGGCGACGAAGATGAGGAAGATCTTGAAACCGCCAGTATACTGACCTCTTCAGACGACGATGAAGTCGTAAGTGAGGAAACCATCATCGTGGTAGAAGCGGCACCGATACCCGTACCTGCAAAGAAGCCTGCCGCCAAGAAGGCTCCAGCTAAAAAAGCTCCTGCTAAGAAGGCTGCTAAGAAAGCGCCGGCCAAGAAAGCACCTGCCAAAAAGGCGCCGGCAAAGAAGGCAGCAAAGAAAGCAGCAAAGAAAACGGCCAGGAAGGTCGCCAAGAAATCCGCCGCAAAGAAAAGCAAATCCAGCGCCAAGGGCGGAAAGGTTGCGGCCAAGAAAACCGCAGCGAAGCGCGTTGGAAAAACCACTAAAAGAGGTAAAAAATTGGCAGTTAAAAAAGCAGCAAAAAAGGCAACCAAGAAGGCAGTAGCCAAGAAGGCTCCTGCGAAAAAGGCAGTTAAAAAGGCAGCTAAGAAAGCGGTCAAGAAGGCTCCAGCTAAGAAGGCCGCCAAGAAAGTTGCAAAAAAGAAGTAATCAGGGAAATGAAATAAAGGCAAGCAAAAGGGCCCGGCTCACGCCGGGCTTTTCTGCGTCCGGCGGTCTTACAATTTCAGGAACATGCGCTGCTTATCAGCTTCGAGAAATAGAAAAGGCCCTGGCAAATTATCCTGCTTCGACGCAAGCTAAGTTGCCGAGGGCCTCATCTGGATGACGGACGTTTCGCCACTATTTACGGAAGTGCGGCGAGCACGTCAGAAGCAGCGGAGGATGGATTGACCTTTGTCCACACTTTGACGATTTTGCCCTTCGGATCGATGAGGAACGTGTTGCGAGCGGCCATCGCGTTGCCACGGAACTCAGACAGCGAGCCGTATTCACTCACGACCTTATGATCCGTATCAGAGAGCAAGCGGAACGTAAGGCTGTCCTTCGCGCAGAACTGTTGATGGCTTTCCTTGGTGTCCACGCTTACACCGAGAATCACGGCGTGCTTGGCTTCAAACTGCGGTAGGCTGTCCTGGAACTTGTGAGCTTCAATCGTGCAGCCGGTGGTCATGTCTTTTGGGTAGAAGTACAAAACGACCCACTTGCCGTGAAAATTTTTGAGAGAAATCGGGGTGCCGTCCTGCGAGGGGAGAGTGAACTTGGGAGCCGGCTTTCCAACTTCAGGCATGGTCGCAGCAGCATCATCGGCGGCATTGGCGGTTACGAGAGAAGTCGCCAGTAAAAGTCCGGCGGCCACGGAGAAGAAACGAGACATTTTCACAACTACCTCCTGGTAAAAGCTAAAAGGGGAATCCTGCAAACGGGGAACGGGCGCTATTCAGAAGACGCTTTTCACTCGGCTTTAGTTACACGCGGAGTGGCAACAATAGCGATTCCTGCCTGGTTTGCGCGTTCCAGTACGGTTTCGCGTTCGAACAAAAGCGTACGCCCAGCCTCCACCGATAAGCAACTGGCACCGGCGCGGATCATTGTTTCGATGGTGGCAAGGCCAATCACGGGTACATCAAAGCGCATGTCTTGATTAGGCTTAGCTACCTTGACCACAGTCAGGCGGCGTTCAAGTGTCGATGCGTCACCGACGAGCGAATCCATCAGCCGTCCGGCGCGCTTGATGGTTGCGTCTGTGCCCTCCATGGCCTCAACGGCAACGCAGGCCTGCCCAGCCACCACTACCGTTTGTCCAATGTCGAATCCAGCGACGGCTCCTGCAACCGAGAGACCGTACTCGATATTTTTGCGCTCATCCTCGTCGGGACGCCGGCTGGTAAGCGCGCCCTCCTGTGCCAGCAGCGGCTCAAGAAACGATGTGGAACTGATCAGTTCGATACCTTCATCGCCCAGGACCTTGGCTACCGCGCCCAGAAGCATATCGGTATTGCGCGTGCGCAAGTTCATCAGCAGCTTGGCTAGCCGCCAATCGGGCCGGATGCTCGAGAAGATCTGCTTGTGCTTCACCTGCCCCGCCATCACTGCCTTCTGCACGCCCTCTTTTTGGAACGTCTCGATGAGTCTCGACAGTTCGCCAAGCGAGAGCCAGTGGACGGTGATCTCAGGATCGGCGGCCGCGCGCTGGTCGATCTCGGCATCGGTTTCTTCCTTGATAGCCGCGACCACGACGGAGTGGCCTTCAGCCCGCGCCGCGTCGAGCAGCAGAAATGGAAAGCGCCCATTACCGGCAATGAGGCCGAGCTTCATGGCTACTTGATAACCCCGCGTTCGCTGCGTTCGAGGAAATTCACCAGCAGTGCCACGTCATCGCCTTCCAGCTCTTTCAGCTTTTCAAGCGCCTGCGAGGTATTCAGCTTGGCTGCCAGCAATAGCCTGAAGGCCTTTTGCAGAGTCTGCAGGCGCTCGGGTGTAAAGCCGCGCCGCTGCAGGCCGACCTTGTTAATGCCGAAGGCCCTGTTTTCACGTTTGGATGAGGTGAGCGAGAACGGCAATACATCCTGCGTAACGATGGTTCCACCGCCGATGAAGGAGTATTTCCCTACGATGCAGTGCTGATGAACAGGGCAAAATGCGCCCAGAGTCACAAAGTCTTCAATAATGACGTGACCGGCCAGGGTGGCTGCGTTGGCCATAATGCAGTGATCGCCCACTACGCTGTCGTGACCAATGTGCGCGCAGGTCATCAGCAGGCAGTTGGAACCGAGGCGCGTAACGCCACCGCCGCCCACAGTTCCGCGACTAATGGTTACATTCTCGCGAATGGTGTTGTCGTCGCCGATGATGGTTTCGGTCGGCTCACCACGATACTTCAAATCCTGCGGCGGCACGCCAATCGACGCAAAAGGATAGATGGTATTGCGCGCACCAATGCGCGTTCGGCCGTCCACAACGACGTGTGATATCAGATGGCAATTCTCGCCCAGCACCACTTCAGGGCCGATGGTGCAGAAAGGCCCCACTGTGCAGGAGTCGGGAACCACTGCTCCCGGAGCAATGATCGAGCTCGGATGTACGCTCACTGCTGCTCCGCTTCTGACCCCGGCTTGTCCTGCGTTTCGGCGGCTTCCTCGGCGCGGGTTTCACGCTGGCGCGGAACCACCTGGCATGTCAGCGTAGCCTCGCAGGCCAGCTTGCCGTCAACATACGCCTTGCCTTCAATGCGGCCGGCGCGTGAACGGAATGAAAGCACGTTTACTTCAATGCGGAGCTGGTCGCCGGGCGTTACAGGACGGCGGAATTTGGCGCGTTCAATGCCGGAAAATACCACCAGCTTTTTCTCGCGGTCGGGCATTTCGGCCGTCATGATGATGCCGCCGGCCTGCGCCATGGCTTCAACCACCAGTACGCCGGGCATGATGGGATAGCCGGGGAAATGCCCCTGGAAGAAGGGCTCATTGACTGTCACGTTCTTGATCGCGACCAGACGCTTTTGCGATTCGAACTCTACGACCCTGTCGATCAGGAGAAAGGGGTACCGGTGGGGCAGTAGACCCATGATCTCCTGGATGTCAAACTTCATTCTCTGGCTCCAGAGAGCGGGCTGGCTGGGGATGCTTGGCGCTCGTCTGGATTATAAATAAATATGCTATGGCCCAACCGAATCAGAAGCCGGAGGCTATATCGTGAGTGACTATAAAGCCGAAATCCCGCTTGCGTTCCGGCCACTCTCTCATAAACTGCGCGAACTCGTCCGCCGGAATGGGCCTTTGGAACAGGTAACCCTGACCCGCGTCGCAACCAATCTCGCGCATTACTCTGAATTCGCCGGGCGTCTCAATGCCTTCGGCCACGGTGCGCAGCTTCAACTGCCGAGCCATGGCGGCGATGGTCCTGCAGAGCGCCCTCATTTCCTGGGAGCGATCGACTCCCTGCACAAAGCAGTGGTCAATCTTCATCGTGGTAAGCGGCAGCCGATGAAGCATGTTGAAGCCGGTATAGCGAGTGCCGAAGTCGTCGATAGCCACGCGGATTCCAGCGGCCCGCATCTGATGCAGCCGATTGCCGAACAGTTCTTCGTCCTCCAGCAACATGGACTCCGTCACTTCAAGCTCCAGCCGGGTAGGCGCCATCGCAATTTCCTTTTGGATGGCATGAACTGTCTCGATAAAGTCGTCGCGACGCAGATTTGCCGGCGAAACATTGACGGCAATGCTTGGAAGGGCAATACCGCGGTCGCGCCACTTCTGCGAGTCCCACATGGCTGTTCGAAGCGCGAAATCGAAGATGCGATGGATCAGGTCAGAGCGCTCGGCGATTGGGATGAACTCGCTTTGCGGCACCGGACCCCATTCAGGATGGTTCCAGCGCATCAGCGCTTCGGCGCCTGTAATCTCGCCAGTTTGCAAATCAACTTTAGGCTGATAGTGAACGCGAAATTGATCGTTATCGAGCCCTTTGCGAATCTCCACCTCGAGCTGGTGGTCGCGCATGACCAAGCTGTTCATGGCGGCGTCAAAGCTCATAACGCTGGCGGTCTTCGTGCCGCCTGCGCGAGAAGCCGCTAGGCTTGCATACCGTATCAAATCCTCTGCCAGAACCGAGTCCGACGGGTAAAAAGCCACACCGGCGGCCACTTCGGGCCTGATCTCGGTGCCGAGAACGCGCATCGGCTCAAGCGCATCGGCGGTCATCTGTATACGAGCACGGTCGGACACATTGGTTTTTGAAGCAGGCATGGCGACCAAAAAACAGCGTGCGCCAAACCGTCCAATCAGGGCATCGGTATCCACTGCCGAACGCAGAGAGTCAGCGATATGGGCCACCAGAGAATCGACGCCTTTTGATCCCCACCGCGCAAACTCGCGGCGCAGGTTCAGCACGTCAATCCAGATCAGTGCGACCTCTTTATCAGCCGGGCGATTGCGTAGCATATCTGCAAGCGCGGCTTGGAATGCTTGCTGATTCATCAATTTGGTCTGAAAGTCGAAGCGCTGCCCATACCACAACATAAGTTGCTGCATCTCGTCATCGAGACTGTGTACCGGCTGGTCCGGGTTTCGGACTGCCTGGACGGGCTTCTTGTCTGGCGGGCATGCCCTTATTCCGTGGGCAGAAAGTAAGCCAGGCTCGGGCGTGCTGGTTTCATACCAGATATCGGGGCGCCTTATTTTTCCAATAAAGTCTGAAAACTCAAAGTGCATGCCAGTCCCCTGGGCAGGCTGGCTAGTTACCGCTGGCCGGACCCTTCCCTGTGGGAATTGCATTCGATGTGCCAGATGTAAGCGATTGAAAACGCAACGAGGCGACTTTTGCGATGCGAGAGCAGCTATGGATTCCTTGCATAGTGCCGCGTAAATTATGCTCGATGACGAATGGCTGCAGCGTTTTAGGCGTGGTTACCTGATGGTTACTTTTTGATGCGCTTTTCCGTCGCGTTCACGTCCCAGGCGTCGGGGGGTAGCTGCTGGTTGAACTGAACTTTGGTGATGTAATACTGGCGCACCATTTCGTCATTCTTGTAACGAGTGATTGAGAGCGGGGTGGGCAGGCCGTCGACGGTGTGGTAGTTGTCGTATTCTTCGGCGTCGACGTTCTTGTCTTTATAAACCGGGTCGCGCCACTCGAACGTTCGCTTCAGCGGCAGGTAAGTGCTGGTGTCGACCTGGATGGTCACAGCCTCATTTTGCGCGGAGATTAGCGTTACCTGTTCTGCCATGTGGCGTGAAGCCATACGCTGGCCTTCGTACAGCAGAATGGTCTTTGGGTCTTTGAGCCATACCTTGACGATGGTTTCAATGGAGTGGTCGCGGCGACGAAGAAAATCGTCCAAGCCGTCCTTTTCCATGGGTTTCTTGCCGCGATAGGTTACTTCCCAACCTTGGCGTCCGACGATCAGCTGCACTACGTCGCGATGCTTTGTGAATTCCACGCGATCGCGATCGGGCCACTCGTGGTACTCCCAATATTGGGTTGTGCCGGGGTCTGGCTGGTTATGAAAAAAGGCTGCGATATAGCCTTCCCGCACCTGGTTCTTCACGTCGAGCCAGGCCTGTCCCCCCAGGGCCTTCACCATCTCATCTAGGACATGTCGGGCCTGTTGCGCGTTCTTTGCTTCCTGGTCAACACCGGTCTGCGTTTGCGCAGCCGGCGATACTGCCAGTGCCAGCAGGGTCAATACCGTGCTCAAGGTCTTTCCGATCCTCATAGTCTCCTCTTAAAGCATCTTCGGTTCAATCGCGCGGCTTTATCCAAAATTGACTGACTTGAACCAAAAATGCCGAACCGTCCAGTACCAGCTATCGTATCAACCGCGTGTTTGTCGGACCCCACTACATAGACGGCCAATCCTAGCCCACGAGTACCGCGCCGCCGTTCACGTTCAGCACTTCTCCGCTGATAAAGCCGGCCAGTGGCGTGCATAAGAAAAGCACTGGCCCGGCAATCTCACGGGGACTCGCTACCCGCCCCACTGGAATGCCGGCCCGAATTTTCGCGCCCATCTCCGCATCGTTCACCGACGGCGCCGACATTTCTGTCGCCACCCAGCCAGGAGCAACACAATTCACCCTGATCCCACTTGGAGCCAATTCGCTCGACAGGCTTTTCGTGAGACTGATTACCGCTCCTTTCGTCACGGCATAGTCGGCGTGGTTGGCCTCGCCGCGCTGCCCGGCCGTAGAACTGATCAAGACAATGTGTCCCCTGATCTCAGCGCTGGCCGGTTGCCGAGCCATCTGCGCCACCGCGGCCTGTACCAGCCCAAACACTGAGTCCAGGTTCACACCCATCGTCCGGCGCCACTGCGCGTCTGGCATATCGGCAATCGGCGCGTCCTGCGGCGGCCAGATTCCATGGTTCACCACCAGCGCGTCCAATTGCCCAAACGCAGCTATCGCTGCTGCCACCAGTGCCCTGCCTTCCGATGGCGAACTCAACTCCTGCCAGAGGCCAACGCATCGCGACGGGCCGCCACACTCGGCTGCGAGAGTTTCGGCCCGATCGCGTGCCTGCCGGTAGCTGAAAACCACGCGCGCACCCGCTTCGCAAAACAGCCGCACCGTCTCCGCGCCAATGCCGCGCGAACCGCCTGTTATGAGAGCTACTTTGCCTTCAAGTACAAGAGACACACCTGCCATCAACCAACGCTAATGCGATCTTCTTGTTGCTGTCGAGGAGATGCGCTTGCGAATTGTGCGTGACGCAAAATATTTCCGCTTCGTATCTGGGCTTCGACTTCCTGCTGTCGGCGCTCGTCCATTAAATACGGACTCTATTCACTGAGGACATCAAAGAAGAAAATCGCTTTTCAAGGGCGTTGTGGTACCTTCTTTGGTGGAAAAATTCTTGTCCAAATTGCACTCTCTGTGAACGTGTGAAACCGGCAAGACAAACAAGGAGAAGACTAATGCCAATGAATCGACGGGAATTTGTGACGGCTTCGGTTGCGGGCGCCGCCATGTTGAACCAAGGAGTCAAAGCTTTTGCCGCGCCGTCAGGGAGCATCCAGGTTTCGATTGATGCGTCGAAGGCCGGTGCGCCGGTGAATCCGATGATCTTCGGTGGTTACATGGAGCCCGCCACCACGGGAGTGTGGGCCGAAGTGCTTTCCGACAGGAAGTTTGCCAACCCGGTTGTGCCAGCTCCAGCAACTGCGCCCCCAGCGTTCGGCGGTTTCCGCCGTCGCGGCGAGCCATTTCGTCCGGTTGGGCCTGCGGGCACAGTTGAAATGGACAAAGTAAAGCCGTTTGTTGGCATACATAGCCCTCGCGTCAAGGTCAGCGGTTCTGAGCCTTGCGGTATTTCGCAGTCAAAACTGCGCCTGGCCGGCGGCAAAGCCTATGAAGGCCGCGTATACCTTTGCGGGGATCCCAGCGCGAAGGTTGTCGTTCGTCTTGTCTGGGGATCGGGCCAGAGCGATTCACAATCGATCACCATTCCTGCGCTCTCCAGCGAGTACAAGAAATTCCCGTTCAAGTTCACACCGGCTTTCAATACAGAAGATGCACGGCTCGAAATCGTAGCCACAGGCAGCGGCACGTTCCACGTTGGTTGCGCTTCTCTCATGCCTGCCGACAACGTGAAGGGCTTCCACACCAATATGGTCAAGCTCTACAAGGAAACGGGCTTCAAGATGATGAAGTGGCCCGGTGGAAACTTTGTTTCTGCGTACGACTTCCGCGATGGACTTGGTGATCGTGACAAGCGTCCGGCGCGTCTGCAGCCGATGTGGTCCGATGGCATCGAGTCCAACGACGTTGGTCTGCATGACTTCATCGAGCTTTGCCGGTTGGTAGGTGCTGAGCCCGATCTGGCCATCGACAGCGGTTTCGGTTCCGCGCGTGAAGCCGCTGAGCAGGTCGAGTATTGCAACAGTCCGGCGAGCACGCGCATGGGCAAGATGCGTGCTGAAAATGGCAGCCCTGAGCCCTTCAATGTCCGCTACTGGACCATTGGCAACGAAATGTATGGCCCATGGCAGTACGGTCACATGTCGCTCGACCAGTATTGCGTAAAGCACAATTGGATCGTCGAAGCAATGAAGAAGGTCGATCCGAACGTCAAGGTCACTGTGGCCGGCGCCAGCATCTGCGAAAAAGGTGTGGGTGGCGCGGAGAAAAAGGGCAACTACTTCCCGAGCATTTGGGAACCCGCAATCACTGAGCACCTGCCTTACGAATTCGGCAGCGTATTTGACTGGGATGGTTGGCTGCTCAAAAACTGCGCCGACAATATCAACTTCCTTTCTGAACACACCTATGCGTATCCTGACCTGGCGTTCGATGAAGGAAAGCAGCTCTTTGTCGATGTGAAGGATCCGCTGCAGTTCAGAACGCGCAGGCTGGCAAACCGCATCGGCGGAGCGTTTGAGTGCTGGGATAGGTACGTTGAGAAGATGCCCTCGTTGAAGGACAAGGACATCAAGTTCATCTTTGACGAATGGGGCAATCGACTTCGCGGAGCCAGTACCCAGATGCGCATGGCACCTACCGGCATGCTGGTGCCGCTCTCTTATGCGCTCTGCTTCCATGAGATGTTCCGCCACTCCGACAAGATCCAGGCAAGCTGCGCCACCGGCGGACTTCGTCAACTGACGGACATCAGCGGCGACGCCGTAGGTCTGGCTGCCGAGGGCGTGGTGATGAAGCTGATGCAGACCAAGTACATCAACGCACATCCGATCGCGGTTGACGGCAATTCGCCACAGCAGCTGATTCAGGGTACCGCTTGGGTAGATCGTGGAACAAAACCAACGGGCAGCCCGACGTATCCGCTGGATGTTCTCGCGGCCTACTCGGCTGACAAGAAGAAGTTCATCATCTCGGTCGTCAACCCCACTGAAGAGGCTCACAGCTTTACGCCGAAGCTTAGCGGCGTAAAACTGAGCGCGCAGGGCAAGCTGCATCAGATTGCTCCGCCCAGCGTGGCCTCAACCAACGAAGTGGGCAAGGAGCCGGCCGTCAAGATCGTTGAATCCACGCAGAACGGACTTCCAGAAACCATTGAAGTTCCGCCAGTCAGCGTGAGCCTTTACGAGTTTGACGTGGCTTAGCAGCGAGTAGCAGTAACCTGCTGTCATTGAGGGGCAATCCAATTCGGATTGCCCCTTCGTTTTCGCTTCCGATTAAGATTGAGGGCAGATTCGTACAGCGCCCACCGGAAATACTCATAGGGCGTGAATCTGTCCCCAATGACACACAACATCTACGACACGCCAGATTTCTTTCGGGAATACAGCCGGCTGGAGCGGTCTCAGCGTGGTCTTAAGGGCGCGTGGGAATGGCCGTTGCTCAGGTCACTTCTGCCCGATCTCAGTGGCAAGCGAATTCTCGATCTTGGCTGCGGCTTCGGATGTTTTGCGCGCTGGGCGCGGCAACAGGGTGCAGGCAGCGTACTCGGCCTGGATGTTTCGCGAAACATGCTGGAACGGGCGCGGGAGTCGACCTCCGACAACGCAATTGAGTTTCGAAGGATCGATCTGGAAGAAGCTGACTTTCTAGAGGACAGCTTCGACCTCGTCTTCAGTGCGCTGGCACTGCATTACATTCGAAACCTGCCGCGAATCTTCAACGCAGTAAACCGCGCGCTCCGTGAGGGCGGATGTTTTGTCTTCTCCATCGAGCATCCAATTTTTACGGCTTCACGCAATGCGCAATGGATTGTCCGCGAAGACAATGCCAAGACCTGGCCCGTGGACAGCTATTCCGACGAGGGCCCGCGTACGACAGACTGGCTGGCAAAAGGATTTACCAAGCAACACCGCACATTCTCCACAGTGATCAATGGGCTAGTGGGAGCAGGGTTCTCTCTGACGAAAATTGAAGAGTGGGGCCCCACTGCCGAGCAGTGCGCCAATCGCCCGGATTTGGCGGAAGAAAGGGAACGACCGCTATTCCTGCTTGTCGCAGCTGAGAAACGGGGTGCGACTACAGGAGAATGAGCGCTAATGATTCGCGTTGAAAAGCGGAAGGGAAAACGAGAGTTCTCGTTTTCCCTTCCGCAAATTCCAATTGCGGGGCGCCGATTTTACGGCTTTCTAAAATTCCACTTTGATTTATCGCTTTTTGGGTCGAACTTGGCCAGCGTGGGCGTTCTGCCGCCAATCGAGGTAAGAGCCACGGGTTCGCTTGAATTAGGCACTGCCTTGGGCATGATGCGATAGGTGCCGTCAATCAACTGGTCTATGCGCCAAAGCTGCTCGGGCGCGGCGGTGAAAGTTGGAGCGGTGACAACTTCACCCTCAGCTGTCGCGGCCAACGCGCGATCAGTGCCGGCGATGATGATCTTGAAGTAAGGTGAGCCAGGGTAGCCGCCGACATTGGCAACCGGTGAGATGGTCCATTTCTGATTTGGCCGGATCATGTAATCGTTCAGGCGAACGTCAATATTTCCGGCAGGCCAGTTCGGCAACACCTGTGCGAGATCCTGTGCGGCAATCGGGGTAACGGGTCCAGTTGGAGCCCGCATGAATCCGGGCCCTCGTGCCGGGTTGGCCATACGCACAAAATCTACCGCCAGTTCGAGCGCATATCCGCCACGCTCAGATTGGATTTCGTATGTGCCTTCTTCGAAGTTGTCGCCGGCAACAGGCCATCCGTCTTTCCACATCATGGGGCGGATATCGAGCACGCTTCGGCCGCTGCGATCGAGATCGGCCTCATAGTGACAGGAAAATTTCTGCACGCCCTGGCCCAGATCCATCAGGCCAAAGTGACCCACGCCGACGTGGCGACCGCTGGCAGCCGCAAAGAGTTTGCCGCCGCCTCTGATCATGTCCATACCCATATTGTCGAGAAACGGACCAGTCACTTTTCTGGAACGACCTACGCGAATGTTGTAGGTGGAGTTGGCACTGTCGCAGCATGTACCGTGCGTGCCGAGCAGGTAGTACCAGCCGTCGCGGTACATCATCGCAGAAGCTTCCATGTCGATAGCGATGTTTACCGGCTGGTTGCCCGGGATGCGCTTGGCTGTTTTGGGATTGAGCTCGACGATGCGGATGTAGCCAAAGTACGTGCCATAGGTGAGCCACAGCCGGCCTTCAGCGAGCAGGAACGATGGATCGATGGCGTCCGCGTCTTCAATTCCGTCGGTAGTGGCCACAACGGTATTGTCCTTGAATCCGAAATCGGGAGACGTGGGATCGAGAGTCTTGGTCCACATGGTGTTGATGGCTCCGGCATGGCCGCCATTCATGCCGCCGCCTTTCGATGCGTAGGCAACAAAATAGCGATCTCCAAGCTTGATGACATCGGGCGCTAATCCGCCGCCGGGGCGCACGGCTCCGCTATGCCATGTCCAGCCATCGTCGGAGATCAGCCCTCCACCGCCAGTCCCGTACACGTAGTACTTGCCGCCGCATTGCATCACTGTCGATGGGTCGTGAATGTATGGTTCGCCGTCCTCGGCTCGTGCTGGAGCAATTGCATAAAGTGAGAACAGTGCCAGGCCTGCCACGGCCAAAAGATGCGATTTCATCGTAACTCCGAGAAAAAACGATTGAGGTAAGTGTTGCGGCTCATCGATGCCGCCGTTAGTCCAAATTCATGGTGATGTCTTTGATCGGTGCGCCCTTCTCATCGATAAAGCGGACGCAAAAATCGCTCAAGCCGGGGCCGTTGATCACGGCGCCACGAATTACGTTGCGACCCTTGTTGAGCGTGAGCCGATGAGAAACCGCATCGTCCACAATCATGTGCCTGTCGCCAAAAACGTCGACGACTTCCTTGCCATTGAGCCACCACATCGATGCTGAATTGGAGCCGACCGCCAGGCGAACGTCTTTGATCTCACGCGGGCTATTGACTACCGTAACCGCCCAGAAGATGACGCCGTAAGTCGGTTTGTTGAGGCCGTAGGCGAAGCGAAAAATTTTCGCGTTGAAGGTGGAGGTGTCCAGGGCGTGCCATGCGAGTTCCTGCCCTGCAACCGTCACCTTGTCGCCGTCATGCGGAACCACTGTGAACTGGCCAGGGAAGTAATCGGTACTGAAAGCGGCGCGGACATAACTGTCAGTCAGGACATTGTTGGAACGATTCGGTTTGACGATCGGTTCCAGGAGCAGCCAGCGCTGAAGAAAGCCGTCGGCGTCCGGGGCCTTTGGATGAGCAGTAGCCCGCGTAAAGTATGGCGCGATGCTGCGATGCGTATCGACCGGAGCGGGCGGAGGCGCCGGAAAACCGGGCTGCGCCGATAGACTTTGAAATGCGGAAAGCGCCAGGATACCCGCTCCCAGCACCAGGATTCTGCGAAACACACTCATGGTTTTGCCTTTGCGAAGCTTTCGTTGCTTGAATGATGAACGGATCAATACTAGCGCATTCAACGGAGGCATCAATTGAGCATTGGCTCTACCGTTAATGACGAGCTATCAGGAGAAAAGGTTGATGCTCGCAATCTTGAGACGGTTCCGCAGCATTGGGAACGCAGGGAGCGTCCTCAAACCGCTCGAAGCAGACGCGCCGGCAGCGTGATGAGAGCCCACACCAACTCAAGCACGCCATCCACCGCGATGCCGATCACGCGGAACGGAAGCAGCAGCAACCAGACTAGCGGATAAAGCACCAGCGCAAGCAGGGCCAGGGGCCAGCAGAATACGAGAAGAATGCACCACAAAAGAAACTTGATCATATCGTCCAAGCGCAAGACTCGTTGCGCCCTCATGTCTTAACTACGAGTGAAACCGGCGAATTGTTCCGGGCGTATTACTTTGCAGATTTCGAACGCGCTGCCGTCTTCTTCTTTCTTTCACGGATGATTTTGGCGCGTTCCTTCTCCGGCATGGACAAGACATCTTTTGTGCGCTTGGGCAGTTTGTCGTAAATAAGCTGATGTGCCTGCCGCAGTTCGTCCTCGATCTGCCTGGGACGCAGCGCATTCCATCGTTCTACCGCGACCCAGTGCGCGCGGGCAAGGTGGGGCGCAGCGAAGATTCCATCCACTTCGAGCAGCTCGTAAAACCGCTCGGCCCCGCAATGGAACCACAAAACTCCACGCCCGGTGCCGTCAACGTCGGTCATGGCAAACATTTTTCCGCCGATATCTCGATCGCCCACCCAATAGACAAGGTGGTGGCCCCAGTTCAGCGTCTCCGCCGCGTAAGGAAGAGAAAGACAAATCTCGCGAATGCGTTCGTTGTCCATGCAAGAAAGTCTAAGCCGGGTTGGCGCGAAGTAATCCATTCCGCCGTGTAAAATCTGCGATTCCCGGATGCCATAAAAAATCTTTGAAAAGTACTTGACATCATATACTGTGTTTCATACAGTATATGAAGTACAGTGTACGAGGAACAGTATGACGCTCCCCGAAAGCACGTTTGAAAATCTTCGGCTCGAACTCCGGCGCGGCTGCCTCACTTTGGCTGTGCTGGTCCAACTCCGGCGTGAGCATTATGGCTACACGCTTCGCAAAGATCTGACAGAGCACGGTCTGATGATTGACGAAAGCACTCTCTACCCGTTGCTTCGGCGGCTTGAGAGCCAAGGCCTGCTGGTCAGCGAGTGGCGAGAAGAAGATAAACGCAACAAGCGGTTCTACCGGATTTCGAGCGATGGCGAGCAGTTGCTTGGCCAGTTGCTCAAAGAGTGGCAGGCCATTAACAGCTCCATCTCCAGCATTCTCTAAGGAAACAACATGGAACTCCTCGATCGTTACCTGCAAGCTGTAAGTAAGTATCTGCCGTGGAAGCGGCAAGCGGACATCATCGCCGAGCTTCGCGCCAACCTTGAATCGCAGCTCGACGAGCAACAGGCCGAGTTGGGCCGAACAATGACGTCAACTGAAGCCGAGGCGTGGATCAGGCAGCTTGGTTCGCCGGTCCATATGGCAGCGCATTATCAGCCTCAGCAGTACCTCATCGGGCCCGCAGTGTTTCCGGTATACAAATATGTTCTGCGACTGGCATGCGCATGGGCGGCCGTTGTGTACCTGCTTGTCAGCGCGATCAATTTGGTTGTTGGGTCGGCAACGGTGCAACCAGCCGCGCTGGGCTCGGCACTACTCAATTTGCCATTCGTTCTAATCCAAGTGGCAGCCTGGGTCACTCTGATTTTTGCGGCGATCGAATTCACGGCGGCGCATTTTCCAGAGAAATGCCCAAGCATCGCCGGGTTCCACGCCAAGTGGTCGCCAAGCGATCTTCCGCCACTTGAGCGTCGAACATTATCTGGAGGCACTCGGCGCAGCTATGCTCTGGCGCTTACAGAAGCCGCATTTGGTTTTCTGGTTTTGGGCTGGCTATTGCTGGTGCCTCAAAATCCGTATCTGATGTTCGGACCTGGTGTTGCCTTTCTACACGCCTCGCCTTATCTACTTGCTCCAATTTGGATGACGGTCTACTGGTGGATCGTGGCCTTGAACGCGGTTCAGTTGGGGTGGCGTTGCCTGGATTTGCTTCGTGGTTCCTGGCAGCGGCCAAGCCAATATCAGCACGTCATAGTAAAAACCATGGGCTTGGTACCGCTCGTTATTGCAGCAAATGTCCACGATCGGATGTACATCCTGCTCAAGCGTCCGGATGTCGACCTGCAAGCTTATGGGGCAACTCTCAACCAAACCAATCAGGGCATTCATTCTGCCATGTTGATACTGTGCGTGATTGTGTCAGCTCAGTTGGCATGGGCTATTGCCCAGGCGATACTAGACATCGCACGAAATCGAGCAGCATCAAAGTAGAACGCCGAACGAATCTTCGCAGGTATTACCGCGCCGCTTCAAAAGCTTTGAAGCGGCGTTCCTGTTCCCACTGCGCAGCGGCCTTCTGGCTGCCGTCAAGAAGCGACTTGCAACCGTTTGATGGACGCGGGCCGCCCGGAGTGTCTCCGGCGCAAGCACCTGCCATCTTGATGAAGGTATCGGGCTGCGTCCATAGGCTGGCTCCTGGCAGGAAGTTGTGTTCCATTCCCGTTCGCGCAAGCATCTTCAAGTCAGCATAGGTGAGGCGGTATTCCATGGTAGCGCGCACGTATTCGTTGGTGATATCGATGCGGCTCACGCCTTCATCGTCTGTGGAGAGCGCTACCGGCACATGCGCCAACCGGTAACTGCTAAAGGGATGTTCGTCTCCATCTACGCCGAGGATTCCGTGGTTGGAACTCAGGTTCACTTCGACCATGATGTGCTTCTGCGCCATTTCCTTCAGCAGCCCGCGCGCGTCGTCCTCGTACATTACATCAACGCCGTGCCCAATGCGTTCTGCGTGGCCAAGTTCCACCGCCTGCCGGATATGAAATCGCAGTCCCTCGGGTGGCACAAGTCCTGGCGCAAGTTCGCCCGCATGAAGGGTGATGTGGACTCTGGGATAAACGGAATGCAGATAATCCAGCATCTTCATCTGCAGCGTGTAATCGCGCATGGAGACGTAGCCGTCTTCCGGCTGAACAAAATTGATGCCGACCCAGGTGTCGTCATGCTCATCCATGCTGGCCTGCACAGTTTCAAAGCCAAGTAGCGCTTGTGCGAAAACCTGTTCTGGCGCAAAGGCACGCAGAACCTGGTAGATGTAGCGAATCTCCACTTTGCAGGCGGGTGCGGCCTGCGGAGTGCCGCATCGTTCCAGTTCTCGTCGCCGGGCTTCTGCCGAAAGTACATGCTCGCGGTCGACTGCGACTTCGTCGCGTAGTCCCTTGTCGAGCAGTTGCTGGCGAAATCTAGCAAAATCCGGGTCCAAGGCGATGGAGTGGGCAATCTGCGCGGCATGGCCAAATGCCGGGGTCTCCATCAGTTCCAGGTACTGTTGATTTTGCGCGGCGGCGCGGCTTGCTACTTCGTCAACCCACTCGCCGACGTGCCTCTTGTTGAGCCCGCCAAAGCGATCGAAAGTGGCAAAAAACCAATCGTGCCCGCTGTACGCAGTCGTGGGAACAAAGCTGCGCATTGAAAACGCATCGATCAGCCGGTCATAGATGTCCTGATTGGCCGGGGTCATGTTTCCAGATAAATCAGAGGCGGGTACCAGGTTTCCCTGGCACGGCGGCTGCACAAATTTCAACGCTATCGTATCCACGCAAACACCGTCCTCAGCAGCGTCGCGGATAAACGTCTCGGCATACACCGCTCCGGAGAGGTGAACATGCAGATCGGCGCCTTTTGGGAACTGGGCGAGAAATGCACGGAGAGCGAGCGGGCCCTGTTTTTGCGCGGAAGCGAACTCATGTGCCGCCTTCAACTCGCCTTGCGACGTGGTCGAACGGGGTGTCTGCGCACCAACGTAGCAAGCAAGCGCAAAAAGTGAGAGAAGGGACAGAACAAGACGGGCGTGTGCGGATGAAGGGGAGCGCATGATTGTTTCTCAGTGTAGTGCACAGGCGGTATAAATTGAGCCGAAAAACTCCGGCGAGAGAATTGGATTTCCGGCCATTCTGAGCAGGCTTCAGACGCAACGATTCCAATCAGGGGCGTCCGGTTGGCTTGGGAGAATCGGAGTTGATATACTGTGTCAGTCGTTGCAGCGCACTGTACGTGGAACAGCCCACCTTTTTCCGGCCGTGCCGGATTCCGCGCAGGAATTGCAACTGAAAGTCTTCACTGAGGCCAGGTAGCTCAGTGGTAGAGCGCGGCCCTGAAAAGGCCGGCGTCGGCGGTTCAATCCCGTCCCTGGCCACCACCACTTTGTTCCCATTGCATTCAAGGCCGCGCTCTGTCTTTGCGCGGAGCGCAGCGGTATGCTCGCGGCCCTCGAAAGGCCGGCGTCGGCGGTTCAATCCCGTCCCTGGCCACCACACTCCAGTTTCACCCCATTCCAACCTGTCCCAATTTGAATCTAAATGCCCTATTTTGAGAGAAACACCGTGCCATGCGGTGCCATGCGTAATCTTGGCATCCCACTCAAGGCTGGGGTATAAATTGGAGTAACTTTACGATTCCTAGAAGGACATACCCCAATGCCACTCACGGATACGCAGGTGAGGAAAGCGAAGCCCGGGCAACGACCGCCGATCCGACTCAAAGGCGCTCGCAATGGTGCCAAAGAATCGTTACCTACCAATAACGATGAACAGAAAGCAGCCAAGAAGAAACGTGCGATTAAGAAGAGTCAGCCGCCGAAGTACAACACGAAGTCGGGGAAGCCACCCAAGTCATACAAACTCTACGACGCAGAGAACCTGTATATTGAGGTCTTTCAGAACGGTTCAAAGATCTGGCGCTTCCGATTTAAATTTCCCAAACAGAATGTCATTTCGCTTGGCAAGTATCCGAAGGTATCGCTCGCGAAGGCCCGCGAGGCGCGCGACAAGTGTATCGATCTGCTGTCAAGGGGGATTAATCCGAGCCTACATCGAAGGCTTGCAAAAGATGCGAAAACCGGGCAAGCAGAAGACGCTTTTGAGGTGATTGCGAAAGAGTGGATGGCGAAATTTATCGACGCAAAATCAGCGAGTCACAGTAAACGCGTCCACGCGAGGTTCGACAACGATGTTTTTCCATGGGTTGGAAAACGATCCATCCGTGAAATCTCTCCCAAAGAAATGCTGGCAGTGATTTCGAGAATTGAAGAACGTGGAGCTGTTGATACCGCTCGTCGGACCCTCGGAAGCTGTAGCGATGTTTTTTGTTACTCAGTTTCGACTGACCGCTGCGAAAGCGACCCTTGCCGAGATCTTCGAGGCTCTCTCAAGAAGCCGGAGCCCGGGCACTTCGCTGCGGTCACAAAACCGGCTGACCTAGCCAATCTTCTGAAGATGATTGATGGGTATAAAGGGACTTTTCCCGTTCAATGCGCGCTGAAGGTGGCTCCGCTTCTGTTTACAAGGCCGATCGAACTCCGTACGGCAAAATGGGCAGATATCAATCTTGAAAGCGCCGAATGGTGCATGAAGGTTGCGAAAGAAAATAAGGACCGCAAAGGCCGGGCTGATTTCGATCAGTATTTAGTTGTACCGCTTTCGACCCAGGTCGTCGAAATTCTGGGAGCCTTGCATCGCTTCACCGGTGATGGTGCATATGTTTTTCCGGGCCAACGCACAAAGGATCGGCCAATGAGTGAGAATGCAGTCCTAGCTGCTCTGCGCCGAATGGGTGTCCCGAAAGAAGAGATGTGCGGGCACGGATTCCGGGCGGCAGCGCGCACAATTCTCCGACAAGAACTGCACATCGAGACCGAGTACATTGAGCATGAACTCGGGCACTTGGTCATAGACTCAAATGGGCGCGCGTACAACCGTACCAGTTTTCTTCCGGAGAGGCGGTTGATGATGCAGTACTGGGCGGACTATTTGGACAAGCTGAAATCTGGCAACGAGATTCCCTCGGCAAAGCCGGTTCTCCTGACCGACATCAAAATGATCCAGGTAGCTGGCTACCGCAATTAACTTCGATCATTTCCCATGCGAGACCATGCGGTCAGTCGCGGTCGCCATCAAATGGAACCGAAGCTGGTCAACAACTGGCCAAAGCGCAATCTACTGTGGACCGGGATCAACGCGACGACAACGCGTTAGGCGGCCGACGTCCAACTCCGCCATAAGCGAAGTACATCCCAGTTTGTATCTCCACTCTTGACGCATCGTCTCAGACGTTCTGACCAGACTGCCTGTCCGCCCCAAGGCATTGCGCGATCAAGGTCACGTCTTTTGCCTCTCAGTCTCGAATGCTGAAGGGCAGCTCGCCTGCGAGTACTACCCCTCGAAAATCCCCGTAATTTTCTGTGCTGGCTCACCTATCGCATTTTTTATGCGGCTTTTAGCATGTAAAAAGAATGTCTGCAACCTTCAACGCGGGGCACCAAAAGAGCCGCATCATTGGGCTCAAGGAGGTCATGTCCCGTGTCCCCTGGTCAAAATCGAAGATCTATCGCGACATGAAGACAGGCAAGTTCCCTCCGCAGGCCGAAAAACTGGAGGGAAGCACGTCCGCGGGGTGGCATGAGGACGCCATAGATGCTCTTGTAGAATCGCTGCGACCAAAGCTCGCTGCTAAAGATCAGAGCAAGCCCGGAATAGAAGTTTCTCAGAGCCAAGTCGCTAAGCTCGATCAGCCGCTTAGTGGACCGCCATTGAAACCCGGTCCCGAATTAGCGCCACAGAGAAGAGCGGTGAAGGCGGCGGAGGACGGAACGCTGATTCGCACAGGCATTAAACTTCACGGGGAAGATGTGTTCTGCCATCTTCCTTCCCGCAGACTACTTGTGTCCGTAGGGTCGATATCGGATGAGTACTTGGCGTCCCTTACAAAGCTTTCGGCCTAGCAGCGTGGTCCCGAACTCTGGATAGCAGCTCAACGTTTTGGCCAGGTCGCGGAAGACGTCCGAGAAAGCCGTTAACCAGGCAGCAGTGGGCGCGGTTAACTAATGAGTGGAAAACACCAGAGTGATTGACTGCAGAGCCGCGACGAAGAGCTATGCCTCTCAACCCGTTCTTCGAGGCATAGACCTCGTCGTAGAACCTGGAATTTGTGTCTTGTTAGGGGCTAACGGCGCCGGGAAGTCCACACTGCTGCGCGTGCTCTCAGGACTAGAGGAGCCGGACAGTGGCTCTGTGTTCATCGGTGAACTGGGTTTCCGGGATCATGCAGTTGAAATCCGGCGGAATCTAGGTGTACTGTCTGAGGCGCTTGGGCTGTTCGAGTCTTTGACCATCATCGAGAACCTCATGGCAATTGGACCTATTTACGGACTCACGAAAGGCGAAACAAAAGCACGAACTACGGACCTAATAGAATTACTCGATCTTACGCAAGGGCGCCAAACCGTTGCACGCGAGTGTTCGTTCGGCATGCGAAAGAAGACCGCCCTGGCCATGGCCCTCCTGCACAAGCCGAGAGTTCTGCTGCTGGATGAGCCGTTTGAAGGTATTGATCCCGCATCGTCCGCGGTCATTGCGATGCTGCTTTGCCAACTCTCCAGCGATGGCGCTACGATTTTGCTCACCTCTCACATTCTGTCGATCGTGCAGAAGATAGCCACCCGCGTAGTCATTCTCCACCAGGGTCGAGTTGAATCAGATTTCAACCCGTCCACGGCAGACGAAGGAGTTGAGGAGGTGTATTTCAGCATCGTTGGCAAGCCCCATCCGGAGGTGCCGGATTGGCTCGGATCCTAGCCCTTGTGGGCATGTTGAAGAAACTGATGTTGAAGGAACTGAGCAGCTTTTCCTCGGTAGGTTTCAACAATTTTCTGTTCTGCATCCTTTTTATTATGTCCGCTCGCGGAGGAGGGCCGAAAGTAGCATTCTGGAGCACGCTTTTCTTTCAAATTGTCCTCCTTGCGCCTTTGCTCGTTACTTTTTCCGTAGATACACAGCATAGGTTGCCCCCGCAGCGAGTCGTTACGTGGCCACTGACAGGTACACAAAAACTCTTGCTCAGTTCAGTAAGTTTTGCATTGAATCCATTATTTATTGTGTTGTTTTTTGGATACCTGTTCTGGATGGGCTTAGCCGCGGGCATCTTTTTTCTTCTACTGGCACTGATCATCCATGCGACGGTATATGCCTTTGGCCGCCTCCCATTCGAGCTTAGGACGCCCGCAGGACCCAACATCTCAAGGACGCCTTTCAAGCTCAGCGGCATCGCGCAAGAGATGTGGCGGGAAATGCACGGAACTCTCGACTTTTGGGCCGCTCTGTTTATAGCCATTAGCGGAACCCTTTATCGACTGTTTGGACAGGCACCAGAGCCAGAAGCATTTCCGATACTGTCGTTATTCGTTGGTATTGCAATGAGCACGATCGGGCAACGCATGCTCCGTCTGGATGGAGGACGCGCGTTGTTGCGCTATCGTCTCTTACCAATAGCAGGTTGGAAACTGCTCGTCACGCAAGACATGACTTTCCTCATCCCACTAGCCGTGATGGTTTCACTCCTGAGCCTACGAACAGGCATTGCATTTGGTTTGGTCGCTATCGCAGTCGGACGATACCCGTCACTGAGGCAGCGGGCAAACCAGCGTAGATGGCGTTTCGTCGGTGGAGATCCACGTTTCGGGGTAGCACAGGTTCTCTTGGGTGGATTAGCTGGAATTGGAGCAGAGAGGACAGGGCTCTGGGTCTTGGTCATTGCCTTCGCCGTCTACGTGGTTTCCATATTCTGGGGCGAACTGCTCTGGAAACGCTCTCTTGCTGCTTAATCGAAAAGCGCTCCCTTGGTGGGGCGGGCTTCGAATGCCTTTAACCTTGACCTATTGAGTGCGATGCCCAAGGTGGTCGCGCCTTATTGGGGACTATGTCCCAGTTAATAAAGAGACCGTTAATAACTCAGTGCTATTTCTGCATAGCCCGCGAAGACGACCGCAACGAGCAGCGGGAGCGTTCAATCCGCACAGATGGAGTCCCTCGTTTTCTCAGAATCATCTGACCCGAGCTCAATTGGGCGAAGGTGGCTCGATGTGGTCGATTACAAGGGTCCGAAAGGGAGCTCTAGTGGGCCTTAGTTTGAGGCCAAGCTGATCTTTGAGGGCTTCAAAAAAGGTTGGCCCAGTGATGTCAAGCTGCATGGCAGCCGCTTGCTCTTTCGGCATTCTCCACGGCGGTGTGAAGTTAAGTTCGTAATCATATTTCCCCTGGAGGCCGGTTTGGTCGATTACGGGGTCGTCGAGTTGCACCAGCGCAGGGAAAAAATCTGCTAGCTTTTCCATGGTTGTATTGCGCGAGCCAAGGATGACTGTGTTATTTGTCCAGTCGATTACCTGGAAAGCACCACAGATCTGCGTCCAGACGTCGGGCATCTCCGCCGAGTTGTAATCGACAGGTGGAATTTTGGCATCGCAGGGCGGCCCTTGAGCGTGAGGACGTAATCGAGAGCCCAGCTTGCCCGGCTTAACCAGCACCAGGGCCATCACCGGGGTATCATGAGTCTCAAAGTGAACAGCTAGTTTGAAGCGTTCAGCAAGGAGCGATTGCATCATTAGGCGCATTTGGTCTTTGCTCGGATTGTCCATCGGCGCTTTGGCTTCAATGGTGAACATATCGGCAGTGGGCCAATTCGGCAGGTGGGCGAAGGTAGCCTCACTCTGAGGTCCGGTGGGGAGGAATTTGTAGGCAAGCGCTATATAGCTTCCAAGAGACGCGGTTGCCGAAAAACGTCCACCAATCTGGATGGGTTCATCTTCCGTGTTGAGGTTGATGTTCGTACGAAAGCGCGCTCCGGGCCCCGCGGGACGGATGGAAGCAACTTCAAAGGACATATGCCCGCCGGCGGCAGTTTGCCAATCTGGGGTAAAAGATAAATTTGCTGATGCAGCCTGGCTTGTGGTGGCCTGAGCTTCCAACGGCACATTTGCCCAGACAATCACTACCGTGAAAGCAAGCGCCACTAGTCCCTCTACTCTCATTCACAGTCTCCGGTTGATTTCGCCTATGGGTTTATAAGCATGGAAAGGCGTTCTTCGTTTGAATAGAAGTGCAATTCAGATACCTGACGCTCACCGACGTCTAAACGCTCCGGGAGGAACACGCCCATACATATGCTTCTTTCAAGCCTTCAGATTAGTTTGTCGGCAATTTAGAGATAGTACGTTGTGGGGGTAACTTCCCGGCAATCGGTCATCCGCACAGCCCTGCACAATCTGGAGAGCTTTAGTTCCGACTCCGGCATCAATCTAATGATCATTAATGCACAGGCCTTCAACGCCCGCGGCAGGGATGTGATTGCTGCCAACCGGCCGATCCTGATCCTGGACGAGCCGCAGAAAATGGAAGGCGCGCGAACCGTCGAGTCGGTGAAGGAGTTCGATCCTCTGTTTTTTCTGCGCTATTCCGCAACGCATGAGCAGGAGCACAACAACGTTTACCGGCTGGATGCGCTGGATGCGTTCAACCAGAAGCTGGTGAAAAAGATCGGCGTCCGTGGAATTAGCGTCAAAGGCCAGGCCGGCACGAGTGCTTATCTCTAGCTTCAGTCGATCAAAGTTTCGGCGGAGAAGCAGCCCAGGCCCCCGTCGAATTAGAAATTCCGCAGGAGAACGGTATCGCAAGCAGGGTGCGGCTGGTGGAAAAAGGCGACAACTTGTATGCCAAATGCGGCGAGCTGGATCAGTATCAAGGATACGTCGTCAGCGACACTAATGCCGACGATGGGACGCTGAGCTTTACCAACCGGGTGACATTGGCCGTCGGCGATGCGTTCGGGGACGTGACCGATGCGGTGCTCCGCCGGCCGCAAATCCGGGAGGCAATTCAGGCGCGCTTCGAAAAGGAGACCCAATTAATTGGCAAAGGGATCAAGGTCCTGACGCTGTTCTTCATCGATGAGGTGGCGCAATACCGGGTGTATGAAGGCAGCCAGGAGAAGCTCGGTGAGTACGCCGCGATCTTCGAAGATGAATGAATACAAGGCGTACCTGAACGAGGCCCTGCAGCCAAGCGAGTACAACGAGTACTTGAAGCGCATTTGCCCCGGCCGGACCCACGAGGGTTATTTCTCGATCGACAAGAAGAGCAAGCGGCTAATTGACCCGGATGTGGGCGCCCGTTCGGCGGTGCGGACCTCGGATGACCTGGACGCGTACGACCTGATTCTGCGGAGAAAGGCGCAATTGCTCAGCTTTGGGGAGCCTGTCCGATTCATCTTTGCGAACTCGGCGTTGCACGAGGGGTGGGACAATCCGAACGTATTTGTGATCGGGATGCCGAAAAAAGCCGATCCCGAGAACGTCGCCAGCAGGCTCCAGGAGGTCGGCCGTGGGCTGCGTCTTTGCGTTGACCAAGCGCGGGAACCGGATGGATGATCCGGCGACAGTGCACGACCTGAATGTGCTGACGGTGGTCGCTGCGGAGGGGTATAAGGAATTTGTCGCTGGGTTGCAGAAGGAAATTGCCGAGGCAATTTCGGGCAGACCCAGACGGGCTAGTATGGATTGCCTCATTGGCAAGGTCCTTCAAACCGAGGCGGGCGACGTCCAGGTGACACCGGCTATGGCCAAAGTGATCACGCGTCACCGGATCAAAAACGACTACACCGATGACGATGACAAGATCGCAGCCAGGTATCACGACGCCAAGGGCGGGAACGATTGCGCCACTTCCGCCCGAGTTGGCGGCCTATTCGGTACATATCCTGAAGCTAATTGATTCAGTTTTTACCGATTCGCAGATCCCGTTACCGGACGATGATCGGAAGACGAAGCGCAATTATCTGAATTCCAACTTCCAGAAGTTCGAGCTCCAGGCGCTGTGGAACCGCATCCATCGAAAGGCGATCTACGCAGTCCAATTTAATTCCGAGGAGCTAATTCGCAAATGTACGGCGGCCCTCGATGCCGAATTGCGGGTCGCTCCTCTGCAGTACGTAGTGCAGCGGGGCGAACAATTGACCCACGCGACGTACGAAGGATTGCAATCCGCTCACGCATTTAAACTGCAGGAGAGGCAGATAGCCAGCATGAAGTCTTCGGTTCATTCGGCCGTGAAATTCGACTTCATCGGGAAATTGGCGGACCAAACTCACCTGACACGAAGCACTCATGGCAGGATTCTCGGTTCAATCAGGACGTCGATATTCGCCAATTACCAAGTGAATCCGGAGGACTTTTTGCGGAGTGCTGCGCGGCTGATCGACGAACAGAAGGCAACCGTCGTCGTCGATCAGCTGACTTGCAGCGCCGTTGATGAGGTGTACGGCGTGGATATTTTCACCGAAGACAAGTTGCCAACCGTCACCGACCGAGGGGTGGAAGCGCGTCGTCACATCTACGATTACATCTTTACAGATTCGAAAAACGAACGCGAGTTTGTGCACTGCTCGACAGCGGTACGGAGATAGAGGTCTACGCCAAGCTGCCAAAGGTGTTTTCAATTCCCACCCGGTTGGCGGATATGCCCCCGACTGGGCAATCGCTTTCAAGCAGGGTGCGGTCAAGCATGTGTACTTTGTCGCCGAGATACAAGGCTCAATTCCTCGATGGAGTTCCGAAGAATCGAAGAGACGAAGATCGAATACGCGCGCAAATTATTCACAAGGATCACGTCAGAGCAGGTGGAGTTCGGGGTGCTACGCCAAGCCGATGGAGCTTGTGCAGCTGTGAATGAGATCAGCGGCGTGGCTGTGCCCGATTTGAGCAAGACCCGGAAAACGTACGGAATCTTCGTGAAGGGCTGTAAAGTGCACCCTTACACGCGCTCTCAATCGCGTACGGATATCGTACGGAAATGGTACGGATACGGTACGGATACCGTACGGAAATCGTACGGAAATTTCAATTCAGCTGTTCTTCTCAGTTGAGGCGCTTTCCCTTTATTATGCTTTGGCTTACGGGAAGACCAAACTCCTCGTGATTACTGACATACCCCCTATAGACACACATTTTTCGCTTATGCCCTAGACGTTACCCTGTTTTGGATGATTTTGCGGCCCGGGAAAGACCCTTGACTTAGCAAACGCCCACGCCCTGAGCACCCTCAGAACGGACAGGATGCCGCGGTCGGGAAAGACTCTTGACTTCGCATGACTCCCCAGCACAACACCTCTAATGCAGCAGAAACCGCGGTAGACTCGACACTTCAACTGCGTGAATTGCTGCGATCCTCGGTCGCTTAAAGACCCTCAATTCAGGATCACCTGCCACCTTGATCGCCAGTTGCTTTTTCGGTCTTCTCTCGGTTTCTCAAACTCTCAACTCACAAAAAACAAAACAATCCCACATGAGATGTTTCCGCCAGCCTGCCTCGGTGTGTCTCAATTACGCCACTCTTGCGAGAATCTCGCGACAACGTTTGCACACTCTGACGCCGATCTGCGAGTCGAGTTCCACCCTCGTTCAGGACTGCGATGCAGCCAGCTCGCGGAATGCTTCGAAATGGTCCGGAGAGCTTCCGCCGCAATTGCCCTCAACTGTTGAAACCGCCGAGGCAATCTAAGCCTAAGTACTCGAATCATTGAACGCTTAGTCCGGACGCCATCCAGTTGGATAGGACCCCTGGATTTCCGAACCGCACTCGAAACCCATCCTGCATCGAAGTAGACTCTTGCCTGCATCTCTGGCAACTACTCCTGATCAACAGGTTCCCCACTGAGTTTCCCAACCATACTCGAAACCACTCTTGCATGGCATCCTCGTACGCTGCTGCTTGCCTCTTCTGACCACAACCCCTGAGGAACCGTCTGTCATTTCGGCGCTCTGCTGGAACAAATTCAAGCCGGCTCGGTACACCGTAGGCCATAGCGCGCACCACCTCAGCGCATTTCGCGCACCATACGGACCTGCCAGATATGGACACCGATTCGACACCGCGCACACTCCGCTGTCCGGAATTTGCGGCTTAACTCGGTCAAAGAACGCCTTAAAATGACGATCACCGGCGCACAACTTCGTCCCCACTTGGGTCCACTACGCGCACCGCTTGCTCGCAGTCGTCAGTAAATTGACGGCACCAAGTTCGGCTGGATTTGCACGACAATTGGCACACAGGGACAAGCGACAGACTGAAGTGCTTCCCACAGGCTGTGCGGTACTGGTGCGGTTATTCGCATCAACGAACGTTTAATCCGGTCTTCGGTCCATATATATCCCCTCCGAATTTCGGAATCGTACTTGAAGCCATCCCTTGATCGCGTCGATATACCCTCCTGTCTGCACCTCTGGCAACTGCTCCTGATCAACGAATATCTCCACCTCAAACGGCAAACCTAGCTCGAAACCATTCTTAGATGGCATCTTCGTCCGTTGCTGACTCCCACATTGACCACCACCTCCGGCTAAACCGTCTGTCGATTTGGCCGGTGTGCTCGGTCAGATTGGAGGCCTGTCCTGCGCACCTGCGGCCATGATGCGGACTAGTTCTGCGCGTTTCGCGCGCTGCGTCGGCGTACCGGCAATCGACCTCAACCCCAAAAAGCGGACGCCACACTGCGCGGCCTTGCGGATTTTTCTCGGTCAACTAAACGCAGAAAACGGCAGCCCATGACAATTCCGTCAAGTCTTACCTCAACTGCTCGCCCATCCTACCCGCATTGAAATTTGGCCGGAAGCCGACGCCAATTCCGCCAAATCTTGCATGACACTCGGCGCTCAGAACCATATTGACTGCGCAACTTCCCAAAGGCTGCGCTGGCCTGATACGGACTGTCACGTACGCGGCTGGTTGCTTCTTGAGTACAACGACGCAGATCTCGGCGCCTTTCGTCCGCTTGAAAACTGACAACGACCGGACCCAAAGTACGCCCACATAATCACCGGAGCCTTCCGGAAGATGGTCTTGGGAGTCGGGCTCACCAGTAGATTTCCTGGCTTATCCATCCCCGTTCTGATTATTTCTTTTGGTATTTCCGTTGGCAAGGTGCCCGAACTTTATGCCAGCAGAGGCTACTCAGATCGATCACAGCTACGTCTTACTAGTTGGCACTTGCCCTGTCCGATACGCAACATCAGCTCTTGTCTCCGGCGCTGCGGGAAGATTCGCGCCGTCAGTGCCCGCGCTCGGATTCGCGATATTCGCTTTCGCGTAGCGGAGGTAAACCTCCATTCACCTTGCGCGATGTTGTGATGGAAACCCTGGACTCCGACCACGGCTGGCAACCACGCCACCACTACGCAAGCGACTGCAGTGCGGATCGACGGGAGAGAAATAACAAGGATCAGATGCAACTAGCGCGGCAGCTTGCAGGCTAGCACGGCCCAGGTATGCGGATGAAAGGGGCAGGTTCCCCAACCTCAACAGCCGTCGACTCGAATCAACAGCGCCGCAATCCGTGAACTGGATGAAACAGGCGCGAAGGCGCTGATCCGCGCACCACGGCGGTTCCGTGAGGAGCCTATTCGTTCGCGTTGAAGTCACCGATGAACTTGCCGATAAATACACTTCAGGAGAAGAACGGATGGGGGAAATCGTGGGGGAAGGCAAAACCGGGATCAGTTGGTGCACGGAGGTTCTCAACAGTCTATACGGCTGCGGCGAGTGCTCAAAGGGCTGCAAGGAGTGCTACGCACGGTTACGCATCTATAGGTTCTCGAAATCTCATACGCATAATCGAGACGGCAGGTATAACGATCTTGTCGACACATATACAGAGACTGAAGTGACGAACGGTGTTGAGCAGGAAGTAGTAAAAAGACGCTTCACCGATCGGATCTTATTCAATCCAGCCAAACTTTACGCGTGCTTTAAGTTCTCGCCAAAATCACTCGTGTTTGTGAACGAGTTTTCTGACTTGCTCCATCAAGCTATTCCGATGGAGGTAATTCTGGAACATTTTCGCGTTTTCCGGTGTGCTCCGTGGCTGCAGTTTCAGGTCCTCACAAAGCGCGCCAACCGACTCGCTGAACTCGACGCCGCGATAATGCGGGAGTTCGGCGAGTGGCCAGCCAACGTATGGATGGGCGTTTCAGTTTGCACGCCGCAAAAGGGCGAACTGAACAAGATCGTGAGATTGGGACGCACGCATGCGGTAATTAAATGGATCTCTTTTGAGCCGTGGGTGTCGGATCCGAAAGTTGCGCTTAAGAACGCTAGCCCTAATCTCACGGCCGTCCTGCGCGATAACGGGATCGCATGGAGCGTAATTGGAGGCGAATCCGGGGCCAAAAAAGCCGCGCGTCTCATGACGCTCGATGATGCTCAGTACCTCTTTACGTCGAGTCAGAATGCGGGCTGCAAGGTACATTTCAAGCAACTTGGAACAAAGCTGGCCGAAGCACGCGGGGTCTACGGTACAGGTGATCATCGATCGAAAGGCGGCAATCTGGAACAGATCCCTCTGAACCTCAGAAAGCGAGAATGGCCCGAAGCCTCCTGGGAGGCTCAGTATAAACCGAATTTCGAATCGCGATTCGATCCGAGGAAGCTTATCAAGTTTTGATCATTAGAAGTTCGGCTACGTGTTGAGTCAAAGAAATTTCGAACGTTGTGGCCAGGTTGGAATGCCAACCGAGCGAGGGTCTTGTAGACGGGCCGGCTGATGGGGGAAGATCCGGCGCTTCGTCGCGTGCCGGGGCAAAGGCCGGCTTACAGCATCAAGTGTTTCCCGTGCTTGGGTTCGGCTACTTAAGAGCGGTGGAATCGTCGGTGCCGATGCTTGGGAGACAGCGTTGACATGGTAGTGGAGAAAAGCCGCAGTTGAGATTGGATTCGAATTCGTCGTATCTGCTTCAAGAGATGGGGAGGTCTTTCGAACTGAGGGTAGGTGGAGACGGACTCGAAAATGCCGATTCACACGCCACCTACTCTCCACGCTCGAGTGGCAACCGTTTTTGTGGCAGCCGTCACGGAACTTCTGGAAATCCGTGCAAATCCTCCTGACTTCGCCGATAGAGGTCATAGGGGATCTGCACGCCGAAAGCGGCAGTGGACAGCGACCTCATCTGTCCCTCCGAAAGAAGCAGAATTGGATCTTCAATAAGGCTTGAGCCAAATGAGAGAAGAGGCGAGGTGTGGCAATGAGTAAGCGACAAGTGTGGGTCGAAGGAGATACTTTCAAGGCCCGTGACGGCAATTTGTACTTCGTTGTCGAAGTCTCCACGGGGACCGTGACGGTAATGCGAGTCGCCTGGATGTGGGATAAGGATGACGATCGCGCTATTTCCTTGGTGACAGAGCCTCGCCAAAGGGGGGACCTTTACATTCAACTCAGAGCCAAGTACACCCAAAGACTAGAGCGTCACCGCTCCCCGTCGGGATGTCAAGGAAATCATGCGGCGGAGTATGTAGTTCTGGCAGACGGGTCGACATTACGTTCGACTAGTCGGCTTGGACCTACCGCTCTCAAGCGACTGGAAGATGCCGCCGGAGTTCATCGGTTCCATCTTGTACGGGGGACTCCTAGCGGACCGATCACATCTCCGACTGACGCAATAATGCGCAAGTATAACGAATATTCGCCGATCTCTTCGGACGATCCCGGAAACCCAAAGCTGCATGCGATCTTCGCCGCGATGTCTTCCCTCCTGGAGGAAGGTGTACTTCCATCAAGCTCAGTTGAACCATTCATTGCGAAGATCGAGACTGAATTTCAGAATTTCCATTCTCCAGAGGCTCTTTCAAAAGGGATCGAGAAATGGAAGGCCCAGCGATCAATCCAACTCCTCTACTCGGACTCGGTGAAAGCCAATCAGGCATATTGGAAGCGCGCAGAACGGTATGTGCGGCTCATGATCAGTGAAAATGTCAAGCAGCTAGCCGCAGAATAGGAAAGACGGTCGCCTCATTGATTGTGGCCGACTCCAACAGGTGTTTCATTTGATCAGATTGATCGATGGATCTGAAGCGTGAACGCTCGTCATGCTGACCACTGATAACGGGTTAGTCATTTCCCGGGATAAGTGTGATGTTTCCGCGCTTTCTGCCGATGGAGTGTGTTGGCGATCATTTGGAACATCTGAGCAACTCTGATACCGAACCGACCCACCTGTGCATCTCCACGTAGGTTCCGCCGATGCGTGCTACTTTATGTATCCACTTTAAGTTTGCGCCCCGGCGACGACCGCAACCTACGGTCATTGCAGATGCTGATCCGAAAGAGGAGAGTACGAAAAAATGAAAATGCCGCAAGAATGGCAGCGAAGCTTCGTCGCATCGCTCTTGGCCGCCTGGAGAGAATATTCAACGTTTACGCGTACTGACGTGGATGAGAGTTCGTTTTCAGACGATAGTATGACAATTGTCGCCACCCAAGGCATTTGGCAGATTGCGATCGATACGCTTGCAGGGCGGCATGTTCCGATTACGGACGCGCCTTCAATGCTTGAAGCGGCCGACCGGTTGAGAGAGCTTTTGGTCGATGTGCCGAACAACCTCTCCCGTGTCCAGAAGAAGAAGACGATTGAAGCAATCGCGTTGCTGATCACGATGAGTTAAGCGGTGGGCCGCTCGAGCACTCCAGCATTTGGTCGCTACTTGCACTCGCACTAGAGGCGCTTCTACTGGCTCAGCTCTCTGTTAGCACATTAGCCCACCTTGAACCCGCGAAATCGGCGGGGCACATAGGCTGAGATGGCTGATGCCGGATCAGACGCCTTCCGGTGGCACTGCACCAGACTTTCTGCAGTTGAGGTTGGGTTTCAGGATTCCGGACCCTGGGGCGTTTTTCGGGATCGATTCAGCTGTTGTTCTGTAAAGCGCCCCTAGTGAACGCATTGAGCCGCAAATTGCCTTCTTAATCACCTTGCTGGAAGGGATTGGAAACCTGCACTGATTCCTATTTTGGGAAGATGATGTTCTGCGATCCGATGCTCCCAGATATAACCATGATTGGTTCTTTGGAATACACAACTATTGTCACTGTTTTGCCGGGAGAGAGCATTTCTGGTTCAAGCTCGTAAACGACTGTATTAGGGTCGTCTTTCGATGGGCCATTATTGCCGGACGCAAAAAAGGCTGGGTTAATTCGACTTATCGCGGCCCTGATTGTCGGCCCGGTGCAGCTCAGTCTAAGGTCTCCCGTCAGGACGGGGGCCGTGCTACTGATCGTGAAAACTACCTGCCAAGGCATATCGGGATTTCCAGTCTGTCTCTGTACCTGTGGACTGGCCATCACCTCTGTCTGTGGTGCACAGTTGACATTGAAAGTGTTACCAGACCCGATATTGTTTGGACTGCAATCCCCTGTACTTTTCTGCTGAATGCTTGTTCCGGGCGAGATACCATGCTGGAGATTTGCTCTCAATGGTGGCGTTTTGCCCTTTTGTATGGTTCCGGTGCCCATTGAGCCTTTGGCCGGCTGACCAGAGACGGGGTTCGATGGCTGGTTACCTGCGTTGGTGGACGTTTCCCTTGTGCCTGCCGGAGTTCGCGGGATTGGTTGCGCCTCGATAATCGAATGTTCTCGATAATATTGCTTTGCGGTTCCGTAAATACCGATGACCACAATTACAGAAAAGAATAGGAGTGCGCCGCCGTAGCGAATTAGCCATCTTTTATGCGGCACGGCATACTTCCAAAATGACCACGCGCAGACGCAAGCCAGAAAGATATATATGGCAACGGATAATTGCCATTTCAGGTCAACTCCATTTGCAATCAGGGTTGCCAGCACAAGAGGGAGCGCGCTGCCAATAATTCCAACAAATAAACTCTTGTCCGGCTTCTCAGTTGGCGGTGTCGGATTTTCATTGGAATTCGGTGAGGGGCGTTCTGGGGCCGGGAGTATTGGCTTACTACTGACTGCGGGAAACGCCTCGTATTCGCGTGCCATGATCTCCAAATCGCGCCGTGTTTCGATGGCGACGGCACGCATCCGCGTCTCGGCTTTGTGCGTGACCCCTATGCAAGCCGGGCCCATCCTCCTCTCGCGAAACACCGTTTCAAGGTGGCGCTTTTGCGTCTTTGCGTACTCGCCGACTTTACCGGCGATGAATTCAACGTCAGAGCGGGATATATGGCCTTTGCGCTGCTTTATCAGATCGATCCAGATTTTGGACAGTGTCCGAACGAGTCGCTCGGCGCCGTCAATGTAAACCTGGCCAACTGCGGCCTCGTGCGGGCCGCTTCGCGAGCCGGGGAAGGGGGCACGGGCCGCGTATTCGCCTTGCATCGCCGTCACCTTTTCACGGGTCTGCCCGGAGATAGACTCCATCTCCCTACCGAACTTCAATTGCGCTATCTGCTCAAGCTCTTCGTACATTGGAAGGCCGAGAATATACTGCGGCGGCTCTGTTTCGATTGTAAGGCTGTGGCCGGTCTGGGCAAATATGAATGCGGATGTCTGAAGAACGCGCAACTTAAGTGCCATGTCCGGTGGGCGCCAAATCACTAGTAATACGAGCACCAATGAGGTCCCGATATGTCGGCCAGTGTCCTGGGATGAGGCGGGGCGGATCTAGTTTCTAACTTTCGATAACGTCTTTTTCTCGCAAGTCAGAAAACCGGACGGAGCTTATCGTAAGCCCTGTAAACGCGCATCAATATATATGCCTTCGAGTCCCAGCCCCGCTAGGATTCGTTCCTTTGAACCCCCGTCAGTATCCCCGCCCCGATGGATTGGTGAAACCAATCTTAAGCAGCGGCCGCGTGTGCCACAGGTGTCCTGCTTTTCTTGATTTTGGACGCAGTGTGACTCAAAAGACTGGCCAGATTATTCGCCGTGGATCCAGTACATGGCTGGTCCGCCGATCGGTGAGAAGCATGGCGCGGAACCGATTCCTTTGGTTTATGACTTCTGAGAAGATTCAATTACCAGGGGTCAGAAGTAGTAAGGAATCCGGGGCTCTCGAGTTGTGACACTATTGATCGGACCTGCCCCGACAGGACGTGTCGCCGCCGCGTTACCTTAGCTAATTGGCCGCTCTGGCGCATGATCACACATTCGCGGACGCGCTTTCCGAGACCCAATCATCGAGATACGATTTCGATGCTTACGCCCTGACATGCCTGAGGCTATCTTCAGGGATCGATCAAGCCAAAGTCGTAGTGGTTCAGAATACTTGCGAGCAACTTCACATTTCCCGGATCACGCAGCGAGCCACGCGAATTGATTGTGAATACCGTTGGTGGACACTCGAAGATCGCAAATGCCCGTTTGGCCGGATCATGCCGTGCCCTGTAAAGAATCCCATCGGGCTTCGACGGGTGCTTACGCAGTGCCGCCGACCAGCGTTGCGCCACGGCGTGGGAACCGTCCATGAGGCGCCCGTCGGCGCCTATGCGCGGAGGGCCGCCGCTCGCTACCAGATCAATGAGATTCATGGGAGCGGTCAGCTTCATTTCCGCCAGATGCCGCTCATCCAGGTAGGCTCCTGAGACAGACGCAATGCCAGTACTCTGACCGCAGGTCTCAATGAAACAGCAGTATTCATCCTCACCCGCGTAGAGAACACCGAAACTTCCATCTGGAGAATCGTACCTGTTGTCTCCCGTCTTGCCAAAATATAACGGGCTCAATCCAGCGCGATGCAAGCGAAAAATCACCGCACCGCTCTCGAGCACGTAGAGCAGGGGCGACCTTTCGTCAAGATCGGGAGGGGGTTCTGGATGTTCTCCGGGTTTGCCCATCATGCAGCTCCTTGCTCTCCATAGCTTCGGGCTGCTTTCAACACCTCAGAAAGCTTTCCAGTGCGCAGGGCTTTTGTGGGCGATTCTCCGCCGAGTCGATCGTTGGGGTTCACGAAGAAGGCCAACTGCATCCACGGGTCGAAGGACTTCAACTCTCGGAGAGTTTCCTCCAGTCCATTCAACGTCCTCCCATCCTCAAATTGAAAGCTCGGATAGCTGTAGCCGCGCCTTCCCTGCGTAAGCGCAATGAGTTGGTTCTGGGCGCGGCGCTTATCCACAGCCTGCCGGGTCAAGCTAAGCATCTTCGACGCATCTTCGGAGCTTATTACGCCTCCGGCTGCTTCGACGAGTTGCTGCTTTCTCTCGAGGCCTCGCTGTTTCGCCTCGGCAAGAGGATCGTCGTTCACTGATTCGCTCACCAGCGGAGATGCGCTCAGCGCATTCAGGAAGACCAGGTAATCTGTGGCCGCGGATGTCGCTTCCTCAATCTTGGCGGTTGGCAAGTCCATCTCCAGGTTCTTCACAAACCTCAGTAAACGGGAGACGAAAGCCGGGTGTTTGGTTTCAGCGACCTGCTCAATTGCCCGCTCAAGAAATCGCAATTCCGGTTTCGGATTCGGCTTGATGTTGAAGCAAATTTTCTGTCCTTCAAACTGAGTCAGCACATCGAAATGGTCCAGTTCGACCGAAAGCTTGTGATTCTTGAACTCAAGGAATATGGTTCGCTGATCTATCCCAACATTGAAGTCAGCATTTGGACGTGAGAAGAAACATAGTTGGTTGCTAAGGCCCGGATGTGACGAGAAGCTGATTGGCGATTTGGAACCACTTGAGACTTTTCCAAACCAGCTCACGATGTTCTCTTCGATCTGCGCCAGCGTTGTGGGGTGAATGGTATCCGGAACAGTGGGCATTATCAACTCCATTTGACAGAATAATTATTATATATACTTTACACTTCGTCAACCGTTTCTCCAGGCAGCCTTGACTTGGCTGTCCTCCGCGGCAAGCTTATTCGCAACCTCAAGAGCCGGGGTCTGTAAGCTCGACATGTAACCAAGTCGTTTATTTTGTGCGGATGGGGTACTACCGTTCGTCATTTCGTTCGCAATTTCGCGAATTTCTTCGAAAAACTTGACAAGCGGAAAGTGCGCAACGGAGGAAAAGCCAGCCCCAAGGATGAAGGTCGTTCGTCGCATATCAAATCCATCCGAGTGTAGTTCTATCTCCTATTATGGATATCGCGAGAACGTCATGAATGCACCCACCATCTACCGACTAAGTATCGAGCGCTTTCGTTGCATCAAGACCTTCACGTGGCACCCGGCGAAGGGCGTCAACGTCATCCTGGGCGGCGGTAACGTCGGTAAGACAACGATCCTAGATGCAATAGCCCTGTTGCTCAGTCCGATGAATCCAGCAACACTCTCCGATACTGACTACCACGCTAGGGCAGTTGCTGCCGGCTTTGTCATCGAGGCAATCGTGTACTTGCCGGCGCAGAGCGGAATCAATCATCAGACCAAACCGTCCTGGCCCTGGGAATGGAACGGCGACGATATCAAGGTGCCGGGTACCGCTGGCGAAGCCACGAGCGGCGAGCCCGTGTACCGACTCCGCGTGCGAGGAACGGAAGACCTCGAACTCGTATATGAAATTGTGCAACCCGACGGCGCGACCGACAATCTGTCAGTTGCACTTCGACGCAGCATCGGCTTGGTGCGATTGAGTGGCGACGACCGCAATGACCGTGATCTCCGCCTGGTTCAGGGCTCGGCGCTGGACCGGCTGCTGTCGGACAAGGCCCTGCGCTCCCGGCTGGCGACGGAGTTGGCCAAGAGCGATGTCGCCGACCAACTAGGGCCGGAAGGAAAAGCTGCGCTTGAAGCCCTGGATACCGTCTTCAAGAAGAAAAATCTACCCGATGAATTGGATCTGGCGATCACCGGAGGACAGGGGCTGTCCATCTCGGCACTGATAGGGCTCACCGCCAACCGCGATGGCGTACAGCTTCCGCTGGCCAGTTGGGGATCGGGTACGCGACGATTCGCGGCACTCGCCATTGCGGAACAAAAGCAAGGGGATGCGCCCATCACGATTGTCGACGAGGTTGAGCGCGGCCTTGAACCCTATCGGCAGCGCGTGCTGATGGGAGACCTTCTCGCCGGCGCGTCCCAAGTATTTCTTACGACGCACAGCCCGGCCGCGATCGCAGCAGCAGTGAACGCGAGCCTCTGGTACGTGGATCACTCAGGCGGAATCGGCACGCTCGAATCGGCACCGGTGGAGCGTCAGCGCAAGCACGATCCCGAATGCTTCCTCGCACGCCTGACCATCGTAGCCGAGGGCATCACCGAGTTTGGTTTCGCCTCCGCCCTCCTCGAAAAAGCATTCGGATCAGTGCTGCAGAAGCACGGGGTCCATATCACCGACGGAAATGGCCATGAATCGGCGCTTTGCCTACTAGAAGCGCTCTCGAGCGCAGGCTTACGCTTTGGCGGGTTCGCCGACGACGAAGGAAAGCATCCTACGCGCTGGGACCGGCTTTCGCAGAAGCTCGGAGAACTACTGTTCCGCTGGCGGTCCGGCTGTCTCGAGGAGAACATCATCGCTGCCCTGCCGGATGACAAGCTCGAAGCGCTGCTCACCGACCCGGACGACGTAAAGACGGGCATGCGCTTGCGGACGCTGGCAGAGCGCCTGGGAACCCTAGAGAAGGATTTCGCCACGATCAGGGCGGCTGCCGGCGCAAATCTTAGAGCCGTCATATTGGCGGCCGCCTTGGGCGAGGTGCCGGGAGATAAGATGGCCGAGAAAAGGCACTATCAATCCCACAGCCAGACCTGGTTTAAAACTGTGAACGGCGGCCGTGAACTCGCGGCGAAGGTCTTCACGCTTGGCGTCTGGGATAGTCTGAAAGGGCAACTGCTACCTTTCTGCAACGCCGTCCGCAAGACGGTTGATCTCGGCGAAGTTGCGGATTTGACTACGTGAGTGATGCCAGCGTTCACACCGCCCTGCGCTCGGATACTCCGCTCGTCGTGGTGGAAGCCCCTGCCGGATGCGGGAAGACCACCAGCGGCGCCAATTATGCGCGTGAAGCCGCACTTACCGGCATAGGGTCGCGGCTCCTTATTCTGACGCATACGCACGCCGCATGCTCCGTCTTCGCCGAGCGCACCAGGGGCGTCGGCTCGGGCGTTGAAATCCGCACAATCGACAGCATCATCGCGCACATTGCGTCTGCCTACCATATCGGGCTCGGGCTTCCGGCCGACGTGTCCAGCTGGGTTCGTCAGCGGCAGGACGGGTACGGCGAACTCGCACTCATCGTTTCCGCGCTCATACGGCGGCATCCAATGATAGTTGCCTCTCTCGCCCAGCGGCATCGCATTGTAATTTGTGACGAGCATCAGGATTCCAGCAGCGATCAGCACGCCATTATCATGGCACTCCACCAGCAGGGCGCGCGACTGCGCATCTTCGGCGATCCGATGCAGAAGATTTTCCGGGAGCGAGCGCATCTGAGCACGAGCATTCCCTGTGATTGGGACGCGCTGACACATCAAGCGCAGGCCTACGAAAAGCTGGATCACCCGCACCGATGGACAAGCGGGTGCCAGGAGTTGGGGCAATGGACGCTTGCTGTGCGCACCGTCCTTAAGTCCGGGGCCGCTATTGATCTGCGCGGCGAGCTGCCACATTGCGTCACAGTTGTTTTTGCGGAAAATCAGTCTCAGCGAAACCTCGATTATCAGCTATCCTCACAGGACCGCCAACAGATAGACAGGTTTGAGCGCTCCCATCCGTCGCTCCTGATTTTGACTCGCTTTAACGACACCGCACGCTCGCTGCGCGGATTTTTCAATCGTCGCGTCCTCTTGTGGGAGGGACATACCCGCACAGGCTTGGAGAAGCTAGTCGACTCGCTATCGTCCGGCCACGGAAATCCGGCCGCGCTCGCCGCCGCGACCGTCGCTTTTATGGGTGAAATCGGCAAAGGCTTCAGCCCCTCCACCTTCGGCAATCGGTTCGAGCAGGAAGCACGGGATGGCTGCAGCCGTCCGTGCCGCGGAAAACCTGCGGAGATTCAAGCACTCGCGCGTTTCCTGGTGAACGAGCCCAATCACATAGGCGTGGCCAAAATGCTCAGACGGCTCTCCGAATTGTTGTCCAGCAACTTGCATTTCGGCGATGTCAAAATCGACTGCCATCTTGAGTTTTGGGAGGCAGCTTGTCTGGACGATTACGACAACGCCGAAGACGGCTTTGCGGAGATCACGCATCGCCGGATCTATTCAAGGCCGAAGCCCCCGGAAAAGGCTATTAGCACGATTCACAAGGCGAAGGGGCTAGAGTGCGAAAGCACAATAGTCATGCCTTGTGATGCGAGAACCTTTCCCGATAAGGACGAGGCCCGCTGTCTCCTCTATGTTGCCCTAAGCCGCGCAAAGAATCACTTAATGTTGGTAGTTTCGCGTAACAACTCTAGTCCACTGCTCATTCTTTGAAGGTGCCGCATCCTTTACATGCCTCTGACAAGCGTACCCCGACCCGGCCGAACCGGATCGCACAAATAGACCTCATAAAGGAGTGGATGATTGGGGAACTGTCTTTCGATGGTGCGGTGCATGATCGACATCTGTGGTGGGAGCCTGGTTTCGAGCAGGAAGACGATCAACTCGGCGGCAGTCCGCCATACATGGACGAATACTGTTTCGGCCCATGCAGGTTCCGCGCGCCGTTGATGTCGTTCTGGTAGCCGAGCTGCCATTGGCGGCGAGCGTCGCAGCGCTTGCCAAGCGCTTTGGCGTTCCACATATCGCGGTGAAGGTTCCGACCGACTACGTGGCCCCAGCACGTGCATGAATTTGACTGGCCGTCCCGCCAACGTCCTAGGGAAGAAATGGTTGAATTCCGCCAATGGCGGCGAGTAGTTCTATCCATTCCTCAACGAGGGCGCGAAAGGGCTCATCGATTCTAGGGAAGAGATCCGAATCGGAATATAGGGCGAGACGAGAAAGCCCGTTCTGATCTTGCGACAGACGGGCCTTCTTCAGGAGCTTCTGCTCTTTTTGAAGGGCCTTGAACAAACTGTTGCGTTTTTCCTTTTTGTCAGTCCAGACAAAAACGCCAACCCGGACTTGTTTTTCTTTGGGTCCATCCGTATGCCATGTGACATGGTAATTCGTATAGAACCTGGAGTTTAGTATCTTTTCCAACTCAACAGAACCGGCGTTCAAAGACAGATCCACATCGTCCAGCTGGAGGCGCTTTAGCTTGAGACCGATGTCGATTCCCAATCCGAGATCGGAAAGACGAGTTGCGGATTCATCGAGCACACCCTGTAGCTTGAGACTAATAAGTCTGCGGAACTCCGAAATAGCGACGAGAGCCGGCGCGTAGCTGTGGAAGCCTTCTTGCAAAAACGTTCTGGTTTCATCAATCTTTACGGTCTCATCGTTTTCCATGGTGCTACTCCATCCGTTCCACACTTAACAAGTGATCGAGCATTCGCGGCGCCTTGCCGATAGGCAATGACACAGACTCGGGTGAAACAAAACCAAGTAGGTTTTGCTCTACCGCCCCAACGAAGGCCAGGACTAGCGCCATGCTAAGGACATGATCCGGGCCCAGCCGGCTCCTGGCAATCGCTCGCAAGGCCACGCAAACCTCTGCCCACGAGACGAAACGAAAACCGCGCAAATCAGTATCGGACGGATTGACCGCCAGAAAAATGAACTCAGTCTCGGGCGAGTCGATCGACTCCGTGTAGCCTGCATGCTTCTCAAGATCCGAGCCCGCATACGCTCGCGTTTTTACCTCGACTACGATCAGCCGTCGAGACCGCTGTCTAAGGACGAGGTCGAGCCGTCCGGCCTGGCCAGCGTAGCCGTGCTCAACTGTGATTTCCCGATCCACGCTCACTGGTTCTTCAGGGTTCGTGAGCCGCGCTAAGTTGGGAGATCCGAGAATATGCCCCAGGGACCGCGGATCTGAAAACTGCTGAAGTACCCACTGAAGCCAGTCGGAGTATACCTCCTCCCGATCAGAGGAAAGTTGTCGGTGTAGGGGGAACCGGGCATCGAGAGGATCTGAAAGCGGATATAGACGCTTCTTGGAGCGATCAAAAGCGTCAGCCAAGGGCTTTAGTACCGCCTGGCTCATGGTGTGAAAGTCTCGGGCCAGCTTCGTAGCAGCCGCCCATTCGTGGATCCGACTAGGCGCTCTGGAATCCAGTCGCTCACAAGCGGCCACAAAACCGCGTAGGGTCTGCCATTTGGTAATTCCCAACGGTTTGGCTGTGTCCACCATGCGAATTGAGCCGAGAGCAGGAATTGGAGGCCTCGGATTTCGCCCCAATTCTAGCACCCAAGAGAAGGTGTGACTGTGTGTGGGTTCGCGACTGCATCGTGGCATAACCGTGAAACGAAAATCTGGCGGTGGTCTACGTCTACCCGAATTCCTCACGACCGTCTTAATTCTGATGCTTTTCCTGCTCTCAGGGCAGCAAATCGTATCCGGAATGCATTTGCACTGCCCACCTGCTTCTTTGTCTCCATCCACGAGATGGCCTGTTCGATTTCAGAGTCAAGCCCTTCGGATACCTTAAACCGCCACGCCTGCTTCAAGAATCCGGGAACGTCCCCTTGGATCAGCATCATACGAAGAAGATCCACAACCTGAAATTCGCATCGAATCTGATGCTTGAACAAGATGCTAAGGACCTCGTTAAAGCGGCGGCCGCGAACCATCGCCCTAAAACCGATGTCAAAAAGTCCCCGATAGTCAGCGAGGTCGCGCCCATTTTGTTTCAGACACGAGATCACTCTCGCGACTTCGCCGCGTCGACAGAGAACCAGTAGATCGCCCTCAGTCAGGGACTTAAGGCCTTGGATCTGCGGACGGAAATCCCTGAGCGCCATCAGCCGGTCACTTCAATCAAGATCAGTACTTCCCTCGCACGGGACAACGCGATGTACGCCTCAATCGCATGTTTTGGATTGTCGATTACATTTGGTACAGGTCTCACTAGAGCAATGACCACTTTGCGTTCGTAACCCCGGATATCATTGACATGAGAGAACACAAGCTTATGTGCTTTGCATCCCGAAGCGGGCACTAAATCATCATCGTCTTCGGTCCAAAAGTTGCTTTGTCGTCCAATGGTGTCGAGCAAGACCCGTCTCGCGCCACCCCCGAGTAAAGATATGATCGCGACCTCATGATTTTCGACGTCAGTTTTGAGTTGGGTCAAGAAATGTTTGGCGGTAAGCGCCGCATTTTCGACACTGGAAGCTTGGCAACGCACAACTTCACCTGCGCTAAATACTGGCGCCTCCGCATTGATGCCAATTAATAGTGACCGACTCAGCAGGTCGAAATAGAATGCAGCTATTTCGGCGGAGTTGCGATAGTTGATTGTGAGACTCAATGGAATGCACCTGAGCACTCCTCTCATGGTCGCTTGCCACTCCTCGACAAGCGCCCTACAGCGCTCCCGCCGCTCCGAACTCTTCGCCGGAACGGTGCCGAGAATTTGGTTCAGATCGGCAAATACGGTGACGCCACGATTGCGAATTGCTTCCACCGTTGCGAGATGAGAATACCAACTCGACCTGAACTCTTGGCCTTCGTCGATGACCAAATGATCAGTTGCAGCAGCCATCTCGACAAGCTCGGCACTGTTCTGGGGAACAAGGAAGAAGCAATCCGATTCCACACCTTCTAGGATTCGCGAGAGGGCTGCTCGTGATACTTCAAGCGCGACATTGGACGGACATGCAAACCCAACTTTGGCTCCGCCGCGTGCAAGAGTAGCAATCCTGTGCCATGCACATATTGTCTTACCCGTGCCAGCCGATCCATAGATAACAAACCTTGCATCCTGCGGAAGTTGTGCTACATATGTCTGCGACGGATGAAGGTAAATTTGCCAATCCTCGCCAGTGGATGCGAGTGCCTGATCCAAACTTTCGTCGGGAGCAATGATCTTATATTTCGCCAGTTTTATGTTAATGTCGTTAAGCTCGTAAAGATCCAGTGCGAGTTGTCCCCACTCGGGTGGCAGCTCTTGAAGTGCAGTAAGCAAGTCATCCTCGTTATTAACTTGTTTGAAAGCCTCCTCACGAGCATTCAATCCGAGTGCCTGCAGTGCGACCCAAATCTCATCAGCCCGCAAAGATACCGGCGAGATTTCGCAAAATTCTGATGCGGTGTCGTTCCGATTTACTGCCGGTGTATCTGCCACAGCGTGCTTGACCACACGATGAATAAACAGAGTTTCGGGCTCGATTTTGAGCAGCATTCGATATTGCATGTCAACAGATGCAGACCGAAAAGGAGAACTCTGGAGTTTGTGGAGGCGCCAACCGGGAAGCCCATGTTCCAGTATTCGTTTCGGATCAGCAGCACGTAGCTCTCTTAGAAGGGTTCGACACTTCTTGCTTATATCTTTGGGGAGACACGCCAGATCTTCGATGAACTTTTCAGTTATGGCAAGCCGCATGTAATTCTCCATTGTTCAATCGACACAAAGACGAATTCGATGACCTACTCTGGAGGAACAAGGCCGTCCTCCATTGAAGTGCATGGCCCCAGTAGAGATTTCCACCAGCCTAAAATGGCAGTTCGCGCTATGTATTCAAACAAGTGGAGATCCATCGGCAAATCCGATTCAATCCAGGTGCTGCCTCTCTGATGACTCCCGAGAGCAAACATTCTTTCAGCGGACACTGGCCAATCTGGCTGCGAGTACGGCGGGGAGCACATGGGTGCTGGGAATGGAACGCCATCATGAAGAGCGCGAGATCGATATTGGTAGATCTTACCCATGGCCTTCTTATAGCGGCTTAAATTGTCCCAGTCGTAACGGGCCCATTCAGGCGGGCGCACAGCCGGCGGCCCCGCATTGAATTGCAAACAAAAGTCTATGAATTTCCTCGTTAGTCCCATGCTGTCCGCGATCGCGTCTGAAACTGTGCGAACGAGCGTTTCATTGGAATGTGCCAAAAGAAACTGATGCAATTCCGGCTTCGAAATCGCTAGACGATCGACATTGTCTCCGCGATCCTTTCTCCACGCGTTGGCAGCGGATTCAACTGCGGACACAAGCAGCAGCCAAGAAAACTCCGGCTGGGATTCGGACAACCAAAGAGCGTCCTGGTACATGCGAGCTGAACGCACCAGCGAAATTACTTTTGACGGCAGCATATCAAGCAGCGAACGGAGTAGAGCGACTTCACCGAGCGGATGTTCGCCTTTCGCGGCATTCGGAATATTGTAGGAGCGCGGAACAGAGAAATAGGGCCTCGTCTGATCTCCAATTTCCTCAGGCGTACCCAGTGGATCGCGTCCCGGCTCGAAGCGCCGCACAGAGCGTCCCGCTCGAAGTCTTATTCCCAAGATGAGCGAGGAAAGAGCGGCAAGTTCTTCCGGTGCGGTTCCTCCGTGGTACAAGGCATCGTCTGTCTTCTCAAATGTGGGATGATCCCACTCCTTGTGAATCGCGTAACGAAGAATAACGCCAGGATTGACCGCATCACGGTTTCCGCCAGCAATCGTGTTGATGAACTTGTATGGGCCGACCTCAATTTCGCCGGTCAGCCGAGCGTCTGTGAATAGTGGGAATTCCTGGATACCGAGGCATGGGGCATTGTCATTGAACGCCTTCCAGTTCGCCACGATCGGAATCTGTCCCAGTTCTGCCATTACATCCTCATTGCTCTGGTTCGAGACTCGTTTACGGGTCCGGGTACCAACTCTGGCTTTAACACCCTAAGGTTATCCCCATGCAACCACTCTTTTGAGCGCAGCATCGATTCGCGATCCCCGTCGCGAGAAAGGAAGCGCCTCGAACATTTCATCGACTAGTTCGTCGTTGGTTCGAAGTTTACCGTCGGATTTTACCCAGCGCAGGAGGTCTATAAGTTCCGCCGGCCAGTACTCGTCGATCGAATTCCTTACGGGAATAGGCGCACGCAAAGAGGTTCTAGCCTCCCTCGGCGGCGCAGCCTGCGTCTGCTGGGTCCGATTGCGGGCCGATGCTGAACCCGGGCCGGAGCGGCCGTTGCCGTTGCTCTTCTGTACAGCCTTCTTGTATGCCTGAATAACGCGGTCTATCTCTTCTTGCCTGCGAAGGAACCAATCGGTTGACCAGATTCGATGGAAAGTCCACCTGTGTAAAGCATTTGAAACTCATTTTCGCTGATCCCCCTGCCAACAGTAAATACAAACTCTGTTTTGGATAATGCTTGCCACGCTCACATTATTGGCAGAGACGTCACTAGATAGCCTTCATCAGAAACCATGCGAATCGTCAGCGCATACTCTGGAAGTCACAGGCAATCAGTGATTAGCAGTCAAAAGTCAAGCGAGCACGCATTCAAGCCTCTGCTTTCGGCGTTCCCAATTCGGCAAAATCCGATCCAGCAATCTGAAAAATGCCGGCCCATGGTGAGGTTGGGCAACATGACACAACTCGTGTGTGATGACGTAGTCGATTGAATCGACCGGTGCCTGAATGAGTCCGCGATTCAAAACCATTCTGCGCGCAGCCGACATTGATCCCCAACGCCGATGTAGCTGTAGAATAATTAGCCCTTTGGGGCGAAAGTTTTCAGGAGACCGAAACCGGCTCAGGCAAATCTCCAGACGCTCAGCGAATTTCACGCGCGCGCGATCAAGATACCACGAATTCAGAATTTCGCGTGTCACGTCGGCACGTTTCGGGTTTTTGCTCTGCACAATTAGGAATCCCCGCCACAACTTCACCATTGATGTGTTGCCCTCAGTTACCTTAAGGCGGTACTGTCGCCCGAGGTAGAGGTGAGTCTCGCCAGGAACGTATCGACGCGAGGGTGTCCTAGGTACAAACTGCAGAAAGAAATGTTGCTGCTGGCGTACCCATGAGGCACGCTTACGGACTTTTTCGGAGATTGCCTCCAACGTAGCTCCGATAGGAGCCACAACCGTTACTGTTCCATCGGTTTCTACACCAATTTCGAGCGTTGTCCTTTTGCGCCGAAGAACGGTGAATTCGAACGAGTGCCGTCCGTAGTTAACGTGTCCTTGTTCTCTAATCATCCAGGAAACCTCGCTCTTGCCAAGTCCAGGATCCTGAGATCAATCTCGTCCATCGTCTCGACAGGCAATCTGATTCCCTTCTGATCGCGAAGAACATCGAAAAAGTAGTCATCTATGGCGTTTCGCATGTTGTTCTGAGCAATGTCGTTCGTCCACACATCGACAATGTGATGGGCCCTGATGATTTGGATAATCGCAAGTGCGATATTGGCCGTTTCGGCCCTGTCTACTGGCTGCCCATCGAATCCAACGAATACGCCGTTTAGAATTCCGTAAAATGCCTGCCCGTCGTCATTGCCCTTAACGGGATCCGGAACGTCGGTTCCGCGATCTTTCCGGGCGACCTTGCTGGCAAGATCGATGACGTTTTTCAAATAGTCTCGCTCAGAGATTCTTTTGGCCCTGTAGTCACGGATGGTGTCCTGCAGCAATTCGGAGAAGCGACGATAGAAGGTCGGATCCTCTTCCATTTTTTCCGTAATAGTCCTGCGCGTTGCGCTTGCGATTCGATCCGCCTTCGATGAGTCGGAGATACCAGCCTCTTTCACGACAGCCTCGAGTGCGTCGGGATCGTTGATATTGACAAGTGCAATAATGATCTCGGCAGGCATTGCGACCACGTGGTCGTCGAGGAGTTTCTGGATCTTCGGTTCGAATTCCTGTAGATCGACCACCTCTTGGTAGCGAAGTTGAACGGATCGCCTGAGTTCGGAGAACCGCTTCCAATCGCGCTTCATTCGGTCCACATCCGATTCCGCGAAAATGTCGAGAAGTTTCTCTGACGAAATGGCGATGTGCAGACAGCGACCAAACGCGCGCAGGCGTTCATAGAAATCCTGGCGAATAGACTCATCGGCCAAGAACTGCTCGAATTGCTCCATGTCTTTTTTGTTTTTGACCAGCTTGAATAGATCCCATAAATTGTCATGCAACTGCCGGAGCTTACGGATTTCCTCCCGCACGTCGTGCACCGTTCCTGCCAGATCTGAGGAATCATAGCCTTCGAATGCGCTATAGGTAGTAAGCGCGCTATCCAATTCGCCAAGAAGACCCTCGTAGTCGATGATGAAGCCGAATTGCTTTTCGGCTCCGTCCTCCTCGTAGAGCCGATTTACACGCGCAATGGCCTGCAGCAGGTTGTGTTCGCGCAGCGATTTACACACATACAGCACGGTATTGCGGGGGGCGTCGAAACCTGTCAAGAGCTTCGAAACGACGATCATAATCTCCGGATCGCCAGAGCCCTTAAAAGCGGCGATGAGCTGCCGGTTGTACTCCTCCTCGGACTTGAAGCGGGCCATCATCTGATCCCAAAACTTGCGGACAAGGTCTTTTGCCTCTTTATCGACCTCTTCGTTGCCCTCGTTCTCGTTCGGTGGCGAGATAACGATTTCGCTGGTCACGTGTCCGATTTCATCGAGCACATCTTTGAACCGAACAGCCGCGGCCTTGGAGGGGGCCACAAGTTGGGCCTTGAAGCCCGTACCTTGCCAGTTCTGACGAAAGTGTTCTGAAATATCGAAGGCTTTGGCTCGGATCGCTTGAGTCGTCTTCGATAGAGCATTCGACCGAGAAAACTTGCGCTTCAGGTCGGCCTTCTGCTTTTCGGTCAGGCCGACGCTGATCTTGTCAAACCAGCGGTCAATGGCATCGGCAGTAATCCGCTGATCGACAAGGCGCCCTTCGTAGAGAAGAGGGACGATAGCGCCATCAGCGACCGCCTCATCAATTGCATACCTATGAATGAGGCCACCAAACGTCGCGAGAGTGTTCTTTTCCTTCTTGAGTAGCGGAGTGCCAGTGAAGCCAAGGTAGCAGGCTTTCGGCAACATACGGCGCATTTTCACTGCGAATTGGCTATAGCTTCCCAAGCGACCGGTTTGGGTGCGGTGGCTTTCATCCACCAGGACAAAGATGTTTGCGTCGGAGTCACCCGACTCGGCCCCGGGCTGTGCCGAGTCAAACTTGTTGATGATGGTGGTAATGAGGGGTCGCTTTTCGCTGATCAACTCCACCAGGTTGGTGCCGCTAGATGCGCGCACCGGCACCATCTCGCAGGACTTGAAAGTGTCCCTGATTTGTATGTCCAGGTCATCGCGATCTGTGACGATGATGATACGCGGATTGGGAATTGCCTTATCCAGGGCGAGCGCTCGACCCAGCATAACCATGGTGAGCGACTTGCCCGCTCCCTGCGTATGCCAAATAACGCCCCCTTTGCGGTTGCCCTTTGGGTCAAACTGCTTCACCTGCTCGACCGCCTTGCGAATACTGAAGAACTGCGGATGGCGGGCGATCTTTCGCGCGCCCCCTTCAAATACCGTGAAACGCCGCACTAAGTCGAGCAGCCGCTCAGGCCGGCAAAGTGCATAGAGTGTCCGATCTTGCGCAGTGACGGCACGATTGCCTTCTGTAGCCAAGGCCTCAAAGTAGGTCCGCGCATCCGCAAAGTCGCCAGAGAATACAGCATCCATTTCGGCTGTGGTCAGGCGGCGATTTGCGAATGGGGCTATAACTGCATCGGTGTCCTCCTCATCCCGCCAGGTCTGCCAGAACTTCTGAGGGGTTCCTACTGTCGCGTATCGCACTTCAAGGCGGTTCATCGTCATTAGCAATTGGGAGAAATGGAAGAGATGCGGGATGCAGTCATCGAACTGATAACGAATCAGTTGGCTGCCGGCCTTCTTCAGGCTCTCCGTAGGTCGCTTATTCTCGATAACAACGAAGGGGATACCGTTGACGTAGGCGATGATGTCGCAGCGTTTCGTCTGAATGCTGCCGGTTCGCTCCACTGAGACTTCAGGAGTGACGTGGAAGATATTGTTCTCTGGCTGTTCCCAGTCGATGAACTTGAAAGAAAAACTTTTGCTGTCGCCGTCAATGGTTTTCGTGATTGTAGTGCCCAGAACAAGCGTGTCGTAGATGTCCTGGTTGGTACCGCGCAAGCCCTTGATTCGGTCCGGCGTCGGTTTCAGGCGGCGTATGGCCTCGTGGGCGTCTTCCAGATCGAACGAATATTCGCGCCCGCGAAATGTGAAGCGATTGATTTTGAGGAGTTGTTCAGCCAGCACGTCGTCCAACACCACGTTACGCAGGCGCCCGCCGCGCATGGCCACGGCATCCGCCTGGCTCAGCGGCCGGTAGCCCATCGCTACCAGCAACTGGATTGCTGGCACCTGGGACTGATGTTTTTCGGCAGCATTGAAGGCGCCGCCATCGATTCGCTCACTCATACCGGCCTCTGGGAGTTTGTGACGTATGGATGGTGAGTCAGGGGACCAGCATAGCGGCTCTCGTTTAGAAACTGAAGCAGTGCTTTGATCCCGCCATGCTCTCGCGGCATTTCGACTTTTCCGTTTTGAATCGCAACGGTGAGCCCAGTGGATTGTGCGGCGGTCTGTATTTCAGCTGGCGTGTAGTGATCAAGAGTGCCGCTCTCGGCCACCGCGTGGATCAACTTACGGCTCGTCTGATTTGTAATGGCCACAAACGCAGGTACATCCCATACAGACAAATTTGTATGACCTGCGAATGTCTGCACTTCCTCATCGGTTGCCGCTCTATAAAGCTCCACCATGTCGATGATCGACCGAAGCTTTTGCATGCTCTTGAACTTGATCTTTCCGTTTTCAATGATGCAGGTCAAACTGTTATCTAGTGTGAATGCGGCATCCGTCAATCGACGAAAAGCATTGCCCTGCTGAAGAAGTGAAAACCGCCTGGTCAACAATTGCTGCGAGGTAAATCTCTGGACAAGAACTTTTGCGGCGCCGTTACGCACAATACCGGTAAAGAGTGCCTTGATTCCTTCTTCCGCAAAGTTCGCGGCATCGAGATCTGGAACGGCCGTCGCATTGCCGAGAATTGTGGACTCGAATATTGCTGCCTCCGCGGGCACGTCGAGTGTCAGAAACTCCTCTTCGTCCGGGCTCCAACTGCCATTGAAGGCAACTTCTTGAGTCACTCCTTCGCGAAACGCGGCTTCCTGGTTGTTGAAGATAGTCTCTACGGCTTGTTGCACAGTTGCATCGAGACGCACACGCTTTGGGACCAGTTCGCCATTCACGCGGCAAGCTACGAATAGGTTCTGCGGCATGTCACTTCCCTCCTAAATCGAGCACGATGTACTCTGTGAGCTCCCCGACTTCGATTGTCGCGTTGGCGTTGCGCAACTGCTTCTTTGTGATGAGGACGTATGTCACGCCCTCTTTCGTCCCGACCTTGTAAAAATGCCATCCCATCAACCCAAGAAGCGGGTTGAAGTGGTAGCTGTAGCCCGTACCAACTACTGCAGCAAAGATCGCGATGGCCGGAATCCACAACTGCCAGTTAAGCGCAGAAAACGAACTGGTAAATAGTGGCAGGAGGTACAGGAGTAGGAAGCCAATATTCTCGCGGTCCGCAGCCTCGGCAGTTGTAGTAGAAAAGGGCATTCGTTCAAGGTGTTTTTTGGAATACGAGAGCATGCCGAGGCAGATCCCCACAAGCGCAGCGCAGGTCAGGAGTAAGATGATCGCCTGGTGGTATGCATTGGCGCGATATGCAACCCACGCATAGGTGAGCAGCACTGGGGCTATAGCAGTACTTGTCAGGAGCAGCTTGGCGAGTCTGTTCAGCATTTCACTCTCCACTCTTCTGTAAGCAGCTTTTGCATCAGACCTCGCTTTTGTTGCTCTAGGATCCTCTTCTCCACAGCAAGTGCCGCAAGCTTGCTGGAATGCATCGAAAGAACCTCCGCTATCGCCCGCTGCTCATCGAATGGTGGAATGGGAAACGGAATCTTGGAAAACTCGCTCCAGCGCAAGCTGCCTCGCCGGTCAACGGAGGCGCTTGTGCTGACGTCGAAAATGTGACGGTAAAGGGATGTCTTCAAGACGCTGTATGCGTAGCTGCTGTCGATCTGTTCCGGCGCGAAGCGGAACACGGTGTATATCGGACTTACTAGACCGAAGTCGGCAATATTCTGATAGCCTATTGACCCTTCCTCGATATGGTTACTCGGAAAGCCAAAATCGCCGCGCCAAATCTTTTTGTATCCCTCGAGGGATGTGCTGAAGACCCGTTTTTTGAAGTATTCGAGGGATCTGACAAAGCCGTCGTATTTCGAGCATGACAGAACCTCGGCTGCCTCGTCTTTCCCGTGACGCTCAGATATTTCAATTGCGACGGCGCCAATTGGTAGACACTCCCAGCTGGATGGTAAAGAGAACCAACGGAACGCTTTTGTTCCGTTCGACCTTCGGAACGGTGCAAGGCTCATCTGTCCGAATACGAGCGAATGCGTTAAGGTGCGGTGTTGGCGTTCCGTCGAGGTGATGAGTGCATCGAGCTTTTCGATTGCTTCGTCCCACGTGCGCAGGATGGCGGCTATCTTGCGCTGCTCTGGAAGTGGCGGAAGATCAAGGCTGAAATTCGAAAGTACATCCTGGCTGAGGTTGCTAATACTAGAACCGCACCCAAACCAATGCAGATGCTGGTGGAAGAGATGGGAACGGAAGATCTTCGACAGGAAACTTGGGTCTACATTATCGGCTTTGATCCTCGCCCTAATAGTGAATCCTGAAAAGGAAATGGGCTCGGTAACGCCTTTCACGATTACGCATCGTCCAACCAGTGCCTTATTCCCGTTCGATCTCACAAATAGAAGGTCGTTCTCGGCTAGGAGATCATCTGCATTGATTTGCCCATTTATAACGACACTGTTCGTTTGGGAAAAATCTGACAAGATTTCTCGATCCAGAAAATCTCCTACGCCGACAACCTTGATGGACTGGCCGCGAGACTCCTGCGTGAAGTTCATTCCATTGCGGAACTCCACTAGCTTGTCAATTCGAGTTCGTCTCCAGCCATTAGACATGGATGCCCAACTCCTTGAGGTGACCTGCCATCCGGCCACGAACCTCGGCCAGTTCTGCCTCGATTTTGTTGATCTCTTTCTGGAGCGCAGCTACGTCGATCTCCGCTTCCGGCTCGAAGGTGTCCACATAGCGGGGAATATTCAGGTTGAAATCGTTGTCGGCGATCTCTTTCGGCGTTGCCGTCCGCGAATACTTGTCGATCTTTGCACGCATCCGATAGGTCTCGACGATCTTGGCGATGTGTGCATCGTCCATGATGTTTTGCGTCCTGTCCGGGGCGAACTCCTTGCTGGCGTCGATGAAGAGCACATCTTTCCGGCCTTCGTTCACGCCGCCTTCTTCTCGCGAACGATCGAAGACAAGGATCGCGACCGGAATCCCGGTGGTGGTGAACAGATTGACCGGCAGTCCGACGACTGCATCCAAAAGGTTCTCTTCGATCAGCGCTTTGCGAATTGTGCCTTCAGCCCCGCCCCGAAAGAGCACCCCGTGCGGAACGATGACCGCGACACGGCCGCTCTGCCGCCGGGCGATTTCAACCATGTGCGTGATGAATCCGTAGTCGCCCTTCGACTTGGGCGGAACACCGCGCCAGAACCGGTTGTACGGGTCGGCCGCGGCATGCTCGGCACCCCACTTATCGAGCGAAAAGGGCGGATTAGCCACCACGATGTCGAACTTCATCAGGTGATCCCTCTCAATCAGCGTTGGGCTGTTTAGGGTATCGCACCACTCGATCCGTGCGGCATCTTTAGAGTGCAGGAACATATTCATGCGGGCCAGGGCCCAGGTAGCGCCGTTGACCTCCTGCCCGTAGAGAGCGAAGTTGTCGGAGCCCACCTCTTCCGCAGCGCGAATCAGCAAAGAGCCTGATCCGCAGGCCGGATCGCAGATGGTGTCTCCCGGTACGGGTGCGACGAGCTTCGCCAGCAGGCGGGAGACAGCGGCGGGCGTGTAGAACTCTCCTGCCTTTTTGCCTGCGTCCGACGCAAACTTGGAGATCAAAAAGATGTAGCACTCGCCGATTATGTCCTCAGTTACGCGTGAGGGACGCAGGTCGAGGGCCGGTTTAGCGAAATCCTCAAGCATGTTTTTGAGGCGCCGGTTGCGGTCTTTGACACGGCCGAGATTGGACTCGGAATTGAAGTCGATGTTCCGGAAGACGCCTTCGAGCTTGGCGCGATTCGTATCCTCGATCTTTTCGAGGGCGATGTTGATTAGCTCGCCGATATTTGCTTCGTTCCGCTGTTCGTATAGGTCATAGAAGCTCGATCCCTTGGGGAGAATGAAGCGTTCGCGTTCCAGCCTGCGCCTGATGCGAGCATCATCGCCTCCGTATTGCTTACGGTAGTTTTCAACGTGATCATTCCAGTGGTCAGAGATGTATTTCAAGAACAACATCACCAGGATGTAGTCCTTGTACTGCCCGGCATCGACGACACCCCTGAAGGTGTCGCAGGCGGCCCAGGCGGTCTGATTGACCTGGTTTTGCGTGAGTTGGTCGGTCACTTCGTCATCCTTTCCGTTATGGCGGCAGGCTGGATTTGCTTTGCACACTCGCCGAGGATCTTGCTTGTCAGTTCCTTGCGCATCGTAGCCGCACGAATGGTGAGCTCTTGTTCCCGTTCAGCCAGAGCGGCGATGGCGACGAACTTTCGTTGCGTTTCGATGTCGGGGATGTCCAGATCAAGTTGTTCAAGGCTCGCGCGCGACACCATGCGCAATTTTGTGCCACGAGCAACGCTGTCAAAGAAACGCTGCGTCTGCGGATGATTGATCGCCCACGCCAGATACTCTCCAGAAACGATGTCGGGGTTGGGGCGGAGGATCATCAGTGGAAGTACGGCTACAGCTGACCTTGGGAGGTCCTCGCTCACGACCGTGGCAGTGTTCCTATCTCCGCGGGACCGAAAGAGCACATCGCCGGGATGGACAAGATGCCGATCTTGAATGTCGTTGAGGCGGACATGCATAAGCTGCGATCCTTCAACTCGTCCAGTGGCTGCCAAATCGCGCAACTGAATCACCGGTATGCCGCCGAATTCGGCTGGCTCAAGCCGGCCGCGGGCAGTGTATCCGGAAATAATGGAAACGGCGCTAGTCAGTTTCATCTGTAGACGCACCTACAGACTTTCAGATATAATCTGGGTTGTCAATATGAATAATTCTGTAGGACCTTCTACTGCTGAAAATTCCAAGACAGAGCGACAAGATGGAGGGCTGATGGCGAGCTTATTTTTCTCGTATTCCCATAAGGATGAAGACCTTCGCAACGAGTTGGAGATACATCTGTCCGGTTTAAAACGTCAGGGCGTTATCTCAACCTGGCATGATCGCCGGATAACAGCGGGCAGAGAATTAGGATCATCGCCGAAATGTCCCAGCGACCTGCAACTGCTTGCGCATTTATCCGCCGCGCCCATGCCGCCGCCTACGATCTAGCCCTCAAGCAGAGGATTCAAGTGGATTTCGACCGCCTCTGTGCTAAATCCGAGAGCTGATGAATACCATCGAGTCGCTTTGCCGAGTCCAGTAGAGTAGTCCCCAATCGACAAGACATCACAGGCGGCCCATCCAAAATCTGAGGAGTTGCTTATTCGACCTTACGAAGGAATTGTTGCTTACCTGAATATTCCAGAAACGTTTATGTTGGTGATTCCGGCGCCTTCCGTTCTTTCTCCAGTGAATCAACGTAGGACTTCAATGTGTCCTGCGTTCGCCTGAACTTCTCCCCAAATGCGGTGCCCAAATTCACGTGCAATAGCCTGCTTTGATCCATATCCGCAGCCGTTTTGAGAATGTAGTTCTTAAGCCACTGCAACTTGGTGATGATTTTCGGATCGGTGGTGCGGGCAAGATCATCCATCGTCTCTTTGTAAATATCCGGCAGGCTTGAGCTCAAATATGCTTTGCCATGCATTGGATCCTGGCCGAGGAAGTCGACGAAATGATGACCATCCCCGTCAACGCGGATCATATGAGCGATTCTGTTCTCAAAGAGAACGATTTCTGACGGGATAGGTTCAGAGATCAATGTATCGATAATCTCTTGATCAATTACAGTCCGAGGATAAATCGCGACGCGGCTTTCCAGGCGATAGGCCTTTACGATGCCTTCTCCATACACAAAGTTGTTGGTATGCACCAATCTGCCCCGACAGATTCCGCCACGCGTCCGAAGGCCCACACTTAGCAATCCTAGTTGCATTGAGAACACCTGATCTAAGCACCGGAGGATCGGCAATGACCTGCTGCCCATCGCATGGGGATTCCTGGTTTCGATCGCAGGAAAGGACATCACAATTCCGTCCGAAACCGTCGTAAGTCGTTCTTCCCCGGAATCAGGGGCATCGAATTCTACTTCCACGCTCTTTCCCGTTCTGATGTGCGGAATGTTCTGCCAAATGCGTTTCCGACCATTCAGAGCGGAAATGACCTTATAGACAGCATTTGTGAAGGTACCCTCCGAATCCGCAAGAACACGTTCAGACGTTCCGAGCATGTCAACAAATGCCACAATTCGATCTTTATAGGAGCGTCCCATTCACAATCCCTATTCAAACTGACAGTTTCTGTAGATACGGCTCCATGACAATCTCATGATAACGCCACGCCACATTGCGCGAGGAAGAGGCTAGGCGGTTCGGAGCGTGAGGAAAGCCGGGCTGCCACGTTCGGATGAATTCCAGGAGATCGCGCTCGCGTGATCTGATCGTGTGAATTAGCTCTCGAGATCACGATCGTCAACCGCAATGCGGAGAAGCGCTTCTCCCGTTCTCGGAAGGCTCTTTCCCCTCCTTCGAGCAGACGACAAATCCGTTTGCGGATGTCCGCGTTGCCGTTCATTCGGTGTGTCGAATGTGCGCCGAAATTCAAAGTGCCGCTGTGCCCTCAAAACATACCTAATTGTAAAGTTCGCCTGACCTTCCTCTAGCCTCGAACTACATCTACTTTCCCTCTCCATCGCAATTCCTCTGGAGTCATACTATGCACGAAACCAGACTCTCTCTGGTCGCGCCCTCGCGCGATCTTGAGAACCTTATTGAAAAGACTAAGGCCTATATTCGCGGCGCGAAGGCGCCCGCCACCCTGCTCGCGTACAAATCTGATTTTCGGGACTTCACCCGTTTCTGCCGCGAGCACAACCTCTCCTTCCTTCCGTCTACTCCCGAAACCGTTGCTCTCTACATCACCGATTGTGCGAGCCGTCTCGCTTCGGGCACCATCACGCGCCGCCTGACTTCGATCACAAAGGCGCATCAGTCCGCGGGCTCGAAGGATTCGCCGGCGTCGACGCATCACTTCATCGTGAGCGAGACGTTGAAAGGAGTCCGCCGCGCGATCGGCACAGCGAAGCACGGCAAGAAGCCTCTGCTCACGGCCGATATTCGACGCATCATCGCGCGCTGTCCGAAAAGCCTGCGAGGTTCGCGTGATCGCGCACTTTTTCTTATTGGCTTCGCTGGAGCCTTCCGCAGGTCCGAACTCGCGGCGATCGAGGTCTCGGACGTCTCGTTCTCGAAAGACGGCCTGGTTATCGACCTGCGTCGTTCGAAGACCGATCAGCAAGCGCGCGGCAGACATGTCGGTATTCCCTTCGGGCGGGATGCCGGGACATGCCCGGTTCGCGCGGTGCGCCGCTGGCTGAAGGAATCGCGAGTCAAGTCCGGCCCCCTGTTCCGCGCGATCAATCGTCAAGGTCGCGTCAGTCCGCGCGGTTTGAATCGCGCCTCGGTCGGATGGATTCTGAAGCGTGCGGCGCGGAGGGCTGGGATGAAGACCCGGCCGCTGGGTGGTCATTCACTCCGTGCCGGCTGCGTGACGCAGGCGGCCATGAATGGAGCGAACGAACGGGACATCGTGCGCCAGACCGGGCACAAGTCGGCGGAGACCCTGGCCAGGTACATTCGCATCGGGCAGATGTTCACTCACAATGCGGCGGCGAGCCTCGGGATTTAAGGTTCGCTGCTGCGCAACTCCAAAACCAGAAAAAGGCTGACTTACCGGAAAAAGGCCTTCTCGTAAGTCAGCGCCTTCGACTAACGACCCAATCGAGACAGCCCGCCCATCGCACCGAACTCAATCTTCAGTAGGAGTAATCGTGTCCGATGCCAATTTCCACCCCGGCGGCCAAGTACAAAGGGCTGGGAGATCATCCCTTATTGAGTCTTCACCAGCCTGACGAAAACAACAGAAAGGAACGAAATGCATCGTGCAGTATTCAATCTAATAGCCGCAGTCGAGAGGAGCGAGCACGGGTACCAGGACTTACCCCCTGGCTCAATCAACGACGAAATCGAGAGCGAGTTGGCAACATACGGATACGCAGTCGCGCTCAGCGATAGGCTGTGGATCGGCGGGTACAGAGTCCACTCGCCGGAATCGATCCAATTTGGGAACTATAGGCCATACGTGCCGCCGTCAATTTTCACCTGCATGTCGTCCCAGTCCGCGCATGTCCCCGATGCCCGCGACTTCAACCTCGAAGCCGTCCTCGAGGTGCGCGGAGAGATCCGCTCTAATTAATAGTCTTTACGATCCCGTTTTCTTTCCAGTCTCTAACCAGCAGCCAGCGAAGGCCGCGACTCATTCTGAGCGCAGTCCTCGCCGCGGCTCGACGAGCACCACATCGCTTCCTGTCTAACTCTTCTAACTGGTATCCCTCTCACTCCAACAATGTTGCCTAACTAATGTTCAAAGGAAAGCCATGCCTACTCTTCAATTTGTGCCCTCGATTCGTGATAGCGAAACCGTGACCTGCCGATGCTGTAATACTCGCCAATACCCAGGAAATGGCGCATGCGTCAAGTGCCATTGCCGACTTGGGCTTGATTACCTGAATCTAGGAGTCAGTACTTTGCTCAATCCCCGTACGATGGACGGTGAGCAGCTTGCTCGATCAATAGGCATGGTGCTCCTGAGCTTGCGTTTGCGCCGTGGCTTGACTCAATCTCAGCTTGCAGCGCGGGCAGAAGGTTGCGTTACTCGGCCTTATTTGTCCAAAGCGGAATGCGGTCATGTAATGCTTCCAATCAGCAAACTTCTGCCGATCGCCGGGGCATTGGGATTAACCGCTGTGATCCTACGCTTCGAGTCCACCGCATCACTCGTCACTTATCAATCAAACGACCGTCGCTGAACCGAGCGGCGATTCATTCAACATGTTCCTGGCATGAACACTCCAAAGTACTCATCCACCTTCCGGGCCGATGATTCCCTCCGACAATCAAATTGCGGACCGATTCGAACAAATCCACGGCCCGGAAGGGAACCATCGAATGGAAACAAACAAAGACAACACACCGGACGAAGAAGTGAGAGAGGAGATCAGCAAGCAGCAGGTATTTGATTTCTGGAGTGATGAGGGCGCCAGGATCTTCAACGAAAGTTTGGAGGATGGAAGCGTTTACTTATCGACTGGTGTCCGCCTCTCTCAAGACTTCGAGGCGTACGTTGAGGATGAACAAAGCGAATACATCGACCCGGAAATGGAAGACCCAGACGAAGAAACTCTGCCACCCGGAGAGATGGAGCTCATTTTCGAAAACTCTTACATCATGTAGGTCCATCGTGATCTCGATGCTGGACCGGAGAAGAATCCGACGGTATAGCGCCGATTTCAACGTTTACGAAGGAGTACTAATGAACGATATCGACCCATTTCTAGAGTTACCTATCACTGCACAACTAGCCGCCATTGGCTTTGTTCTATGCGCAACTTGCCTGTTTGTGATGATTATTGCGGCGCCGCGGCGGAATTGCTTCTTCTTCCGTTGGCGCCCGGAGACAAGATTCCTCGCTCTGCTGTTCTCGCCGACGCTGCTCATCATTTGGCCCATCGTGCTCTATGGGTGGTTGCTTAAATCCAGCGGGATAGATCCCGACGACCTGGATTTTGACGACGATTGAAATTCGTTGAGGCCTCGCAGTCGGAACGAGTAGCCGCCGAGGCAAATCTCTCCACCGATAGTCACTCCAGTTGACCATTGATTGCGATTCATGACCCATGGCCCACACTAATTGGTCATTGATCGGTTCGGTGCCGCGAGCGAGTTTCGTTTTCTTTTGCGTTCCACCCCGATGCTCCAAATTTCCTTGTAATCTGCCCTCTGATCCCACTCACAATCTTTCTTCTCAAGTTCCCGAGTTGCACCGCGAAAGATGAACATCCCTTTTCGCAGGTGCTTAGGAGTAGCTATGTCTCTGTCTCTATCCCTTCCCGCGCCTTCCTCAGATCCGTTGGCTGAGCTACGGCGGATCTTCAGGAACTCGTTGACATCTGCACATACGAAACGTGCATACATCGCCGCCTTCAATCAGTTCTTCACACTCGCTGCTGAATCGGGCCGTTCAGTCAGCCGTGCGCTTTTGATGGAGTACCGTGCGCAAATGATTGATCGTGGACTGAGTGCCTCAACCATTAACGTTCGACTCTCAGCGATTCGCAAACTCATCAGCGAGGCGCGCGAGAACAATCTGCTCGACCCGCTCGAAGCCGCTCGCATCCTGACCGTGCCCGGTGTTCCTTTGCGCGGCGTACGGCTTGGACATTGGCTCACTCCTCGGGAAGCCAAACGTCTTTTGGCTATCCCGGACCGTCGGACTCTAATCGGCAAGCGCACATTTGCGATCCTAAGCGTGTTGGTGTATTGCGCCCTGCGGCGGGAAGAACTTTCCCGCCTTGAGATGCGGCATATTCAGAAGCGTGAAGGTCGCTGGGTGATCGCCGACCTCATCGGCAAGCGCGGACGTGTGAGGACGGTTCCCATTCCGAGCGCGGCCAAGGTTGCCCTCGATGAATGGCTCGCGGCAGCAGATATCGAAAGCGGTTTTCTTTTTCGTCAACTACTCAAGAGTGGCCGCGTGCTTACAGCGCCGATCGGCGCCTGGTCCGTGTGGAAGTCGGTCGTGACTGCATCCAGAATTGCGGGAATTCAACACCTCGGTCCGCACGACCTGCGCAGGTCCTCGGCTAAATTCTGCCGTAAGGCCGGAGGCGATATCGAACAGATCCAGGAGCTTCTTGGTCACGAGGATATATCGACCACTGTGCTTTATCTGGGTACGAAGCAGGAAATCCGCAATGCGGTCAACGACCGCATTGCACTCTGAGGTAACCAGGCGACCTCGAATTTGCTGTGTCAAATAGAGCAGTTCGAGTTCCGCGCTCTTGACGCGTCATTTAACCTCGCTGCGGTGCTTAGCATCGCAGCGGCTCTGAAAGGTGAATATAAATCCCAACAACTAAATACTAAAATTCTTCGCAGAACATGAACGCCTGCGGTCACCGCCCCAATATCTCCAATTGTCCATAACTGTTTGCTGTTCGTGCAGTGCCCACTGTCGTCGTGGTGGAACTGAGGGCCGCGATAGGTCCTCCAGTCCAAGAACAGGCCCGGTAGGGCAGGGAATCGACAACGGGAAACTGCATTATCGTGGCCTAACACCATCCGGCATAACTCGCTCTCCAGTCCATATCAGTTCCACACATAAAACTGCATCTTCCGATCGTAAATTCCAAATGCTCGGTCCCTAAATTGGACCGAAAGGAGCGTAACAATGATTTGCTATTCAATTCGCCTGCTCAAGATTCTGCCCGACAAGGCAGACCACGTCGTAAGGGCGCTGCGCCAGGAAGGCTTATTAGCAGAGCTCAAGAAAGGAATCCCGGGTCACATCGGATGCAGCATTCTCGAAAGCGACCTCACCAATGACCTCTATCTGGTGATCGACTTCTGGGAATCGAAATACGACTTCTTCGAAAGTGAGATTTCGCCCAGCAGCATTTTTCTGGCTGGAGTACTGGACCGGTTGGCTTTTCAGCATTTCACCTTTGGGCCGTTTTCGTTCCCACCATCTTCGGGTGCTCTGACTGGAGTGTCGGTCGGCCAAGGAACCAACTCCGAGAGCGAAGCGTTAGACTGAAGTTCCAGCGCTTCTAAAATGATCGTTGAAGGCTAGAGCCCTGCAAATGCAGGGCTCTAGACTAGGTGTGTGTCGGGCATAGCGTTTCGCCAGGGCCGGTCGAGCGGTTTTCAGGGCCGGCGTTCGAACTGGGGCGCGCAGGCAAAAATCCCGTTGGTAGCTGATAGCAAGCCTTCTGTGCCGTATTGGGTTCAACGGGCATCTTTTCCCGCCGTTTTATGCCATTTCCAGAACGCGGCCGGCCCGGAACAGCTTCAGCAGGTTGCTGACCGCGCACACCAGCTTCCACTCGCAGCTGACATTCTCTTTGCCACGCAGACTGAAGCGGCGAAAACCGCGCTGTTCCTTGATCTGTCCGAAGACCGGCTCGACGATCGCCTTGCGCATTTTGTATACGGTGCGTCCAGCCTCGGTTCGTAGCTTTTCCCGCATCGCCTCTTTCGGCGACGCGCCGGGAGGCGGCGGACTGCTGCTCGTCTCCACCGCGTCGCCATGCTTGTCGCGGCCCGTCGCCACGTACAGGTCAACCTCTTTTACCGACTCATCAGTCACGTTTGCCTCGCTGAAATAGCCCGTGTCGGCGCTGACCTTCCCCGGCTTCTGTTCCAGATTCGCCGTGATCTGCGCGATCATCGGGATCAACTGCTTCTTGTCGTTCGTCTCCTGCGTAACCTCGGCGGCCACGATCACCTGCGACGCAGAATCGACCGCGATCTGCGCGTTGTAGCCCTGCACGAAACTGCCTTTGTTCCCTCCGTCCGGCATGATCCGGCTCTCCGCATCCGTGAAGTTGCGCTGCGCCGTGTCGTCCGGTCTGGCTTGTTCAGGATCGCAAGGCTCAGGTTTGCGACCAGGTTTCTTCTTGCCCGTGCGCCGCTCTTCTTCTTCGCGTTCGGCCAGCTTCTGCTCGACCTCGGCGCGTTCTTGCACGGCCTTTTCTTGAGCTTCCTGCTCCAAAGCCGCCTTGGCCTCGCCGATCTTCTGCAACCGGCTCTCACGCCGTTGCAACTCGGCAGGCAGTTCGTCGCCATGCCGATCCTTGCCGTACTCGGCATTCTCTTCGGCATCGGTCTTTTCCGCCGCGGCCAGCAGCGCATCGATCTCCTGCTTCAGGCGCGCCTCGGTTTCGTTCATGTGCTTGTAGCTCATCGCCTTGTGCTTGCTGGCATTCGCCTTGATCTTGGTCCCGTCGATGGACACATGGCCCAGCTTCACCGGTCCGGCTTCGGAACACAGCAGAAGAGCCTGCGTGAAAAGACCTGAGAGCGCATCCAGATGACGCTTGCGGAACTCCGCGATGGTGGCGTGGTCCGGGTTGCTGGTCGCCCGAAAGATAACGGAAGGACACGTCCTCGTATGTGCGCGTCTCAATCTTGCGCGAACTGTAGACTCCCTTCGCGTAGCCGTACAGGAGCAGACGGACCATCATCTCCGGCCCGTAAGCCGCCTGCCCGCGGCCATCCTTCTCCTGATACGACGCGTAGATCGCACTCAAATCCAGCGCCGAAACCACATCTAAAAGAAAGCGGGCCAGGTGGCCCTCGGGAAGCCATTCGTGAAGCGACGGCGGAAACAGCAACGTCTGGTTGACCGTGTCAGGAATAAAATTCTGGCCCATGGCTCAAGATTAAAACAGAACTTGCTCCCTCGATGTAGGCTCCATCACAAATCTATGCCCGACACGCTCCTAGCAAATTGTGTACCGATATGATGGATGAGAAAAACAGGTATCAAGGGAGCGCTGGGGCGCAAACTACCAGAACTCGGCTTCGAGAACGTGCGGAGGCCCAGAGTTGCCATTGACCACGTCTGCGGAGACGACGATCTCCATATTTCTGCTCTGCCAATCTTTAGGTGCACGCGACTGTAACTCTCTAAATGCAGTTTCGCTGCTCAAAAACTCGCCGGCTGCGACCGTGCCGTATTCTCCCAGGCCAGCAGCTACTACCACCGTACAATCACACGTGTGATCGAGATACCGGGCCACAATTCCGTAATCTCGACCTACCTCGGAGTAACGCATCCGGTTGTTGATCTCCATGTCACGGCGGTTTGGATGAAGCCGATCATGGATCGAAATCCGTCCGGAGACGGCCGGATCCAAGGCAAAGCTGAAGCGAAGATCACGAGTTAGGCGCATCGTCCATGCGTTATCGAATGCACCCACAAGAACCGTAGGACTGTGGCGTAGCGCATCGAGTGTCATGGTTTTGTCGCCAACGATCCGGTAGTCCTTCTTCTTCCAATAGAGCACCGCAATTACCCGTGCGAGCGTCGTGGCATCGGAAATGCCGAGCCGGTTCACCCACCTGTCGAGTTTGTACTGAAGCATCTCCGGGCCTGGCTCAGGCATCGTAGCTGCCGGCGTAGCGCCTTCAAGATCGTTTTGCAGCGCCACGCATATCAGCACAGGGCCATCCCCTGAGATGGTGCTAGCCCAAAACTGGCTAAGCGGTGATTTATCCGTCCATGGCTGGGACCAGAGCAGCCAGGTGACGGCGAGGAGCAGGCATGAGACGGCGATGACCATCCAGAATCTAGAGCTTCGCACAGGCTCTTCGGCCTGTGTTTCCACTGCTGGAAGCATACGCATCTTAGGAGTCTCGGTCGCCACAACCGGTGGTTCCGGGACAGGATCCAATAGACCCAGTTTCGGATAAGCGTCTGGCAAACGGAACGTCGGAATATAGGAGCCGAGGGGCAACTCAATGCGAATTTCTTCCTCGCGGCCGGATTGGAAATAATACTGGGCTATCCGCTTGCGAATCTCGCCCGCAATTATTCGGACAATCGGATCGGCGTTGGAATCATAGTCCGGTGAGCGGCCAAGCACATCGATACCGAGCGTCCGTTCCTTTAATTGAAAGGACTCCCCCGCAAGTGTTTTCTCGACGATGTAGCGCAAGAAAATGGGGTAGCGCCGGCTTTGGGAGAAGAGCGGACAGGTGACCATGCGGGTCACTTGGCCGAGAACAGCTTCGCGTTCAGCGGCGTCCTTGGGCTCCCAGCGTATTGTCGCTTGCTCCTCTTGCGGCATGTCATTAGTCCGAAGTGGCGAGCTAAACCTACCGTAACATACGTTCTCCTGACGTCAAGCCGATTTTGCAGCATTCCTCCAAAATAATTGATTTTGAAGAAGTAATTGTTTCTAGCCGGGCAGAGCTCAAAGATGAGCGAAGCATACGGTAACAGACTTTTTAAGGCTTATTGCTTCCTCTAACATGGCTTTCGTAGATGGGACAACTTGCTGCAGGTGGCGTCCTGTTTTTTCGCTTGCGAGCCGCAACCAGGAGCAGGAAGCCAAGCACCTGGATGGACTGGACCTGAATCGGGGCCACCTTAGCTATCCCGCTCAAGCTGCTTTGAGCGGTTCACACCATTAGGCCCCCGGTTCTACCGGAGGGTGCTTACCAAGGATAGCGCGACTGAGGAGACGCAACTATGAAAGCGATGAAAACGATCAAGAGGAGCGAGGCGGTCCGCGAGCTTACCTGTCAATTGCTACTGATATTCCTGGCTGTCGCAACGCCTTTTCGGCTATTGGGTCAGAACTCCGCGACGAGCGATATCCGTGGAACAGTGACAGACGCTTCGGGTTCAGTGTTGCCGGAAATCGAGGTGACCATTATCGAGATTCAAACCGGTGTGGTGAAGCACCTCACCACCAACAGTTCCGGACTATATGACGCAGTCTCCATCCTGCCGGGAAAGTACACCGTCACTTTTTCTAAGCCCGGATTTAAGACCGAGGTCACGTCGGGAATCATCCTTGAAGCTGGTGCGATCACAGTCAATGCCTCCCTAACGGTGGGCGCCACCAGCGAGACGGTCAATGTGAGCAGCGAAGGTATCCGGCTCCAAACCGAAACCTCGGAGCAGGCGGCCACTCTGACTGAAGAGGCGATGACTGAGCTCCCCAATATCCGCTTGAAGTGGACCAATTTCATCCAATCGTTGCCCGGTGTAAGCGGGACGGGCACTGCACTCTCAATCAACGGCAATATGCTCTATGAAGATAATTGGCTCTCCGACGGCGGAACTATCACACATCCGGAGAGTTCCGATCCGTTCATCGGCGTGCAGGAAACAATCGCGGAGGTAAAGATCGATACTTCCAACTTCGGTGCACAGTATGGCGCCGGCGGCGTAATCATGAATCAGATCACCAAGAGCGGCACCAACAGCTTTCACGGGGCCGCGTACGAATATGTGGAGAACGACTTTTTCAACGCCAAGACCTACTTCAGTCCCAAGGTGCCCAACTTGCGGTTTAACAACTGGGGTTTCTCAGTAGGCGGTCCGATTCTGAAGAACAAGTTGTTCTTCTATTTCAATCGCGATGCGATTCACAATACATCGACGTCCTTTCCGTTTGCGACCTATCCGACAGAGGCCATGCGCAAAGGGGACTTCTCCAATCCTGCCTTTCAGCCGATTTACGATCCGGCAACCTATAATGGATCGGCTCGCCAACCGTTCGCCGGCAATATTATTCCGGCAAGCCGTATCGACCCGGTCGCTAAGGCCATCGATGCTTATATTCCGCTGCCCAATCTGCCGGGCGGCAGCAACAACTGGCACGGCGGGCTGACCGCTATCAATCCAAACACCCGGTACTTTGGGCGATTTGATTACAACATTACGGATTCGAACCGGCTTACCGGCACGGTGGTCGATACCTATAACGTCAGCTTTACTCCAACTCCGGATTGCCCCCTGGACTGCCAGAGCAATGTCGGGCACTTTTATCAGTCGCAATTGACAGATGTGTGGAGTTTTGGATCGAAGCTGGTGAATGAGTTCCGCATGGCCTATCTTGGCCAGGAGAACGCTTTTCTTCCACCCACGCTAGGCGGGGACTATCCGCAAAAGATCGGGCTGCAATACGCCGAGGCGAACATCTTTCCAAATGTTACGATCAACGGATCAGCGGGGTTCGGCGGGACGAGCGTTGGAAGCGGACCCAACTTCAATCTGAATCAGAACTCCTACGAACCTTCCGATGTGGTAACGCTCGTCCGGGGTAAGCACATTCTTACCTTTGGCGGCACGGTGGCCATGCTAGAGTCCAACTCAGGCTTGTATGGCAACATCCAGTCGGCCAACTTCACCTTCTCCGGCTACTACTCGCAGAAGGCCCCCTTTACGACCGGCGGCGGAAGCGGATACGCTGACTTTCTTCTTGGACAGATCAACACTTGGTCGGCGAACAACACGCCGGTCTACTATCTCCGCACCAAGCTGCCACAGGCCTTTGCGCAGGACGACTGGAAGCCCATGCCGAATCTGACGATCAATCTTGGCCTGCGCTATCAGTTCCAGATCGGATGGTCGGAGACGGAAAACCGGCTTGGTCTGTTTGATCCTTCACTGGTCAATCCCGTAACCGGAACCCCGGGCTCGATCTGGTTTGCTGGTCAGAACGGAGAGAGGACGCATATCCAGAATTCAGTCAACAGCTTCCTACCGCGGGTCGGCCTATCCTGGTCACCGCGCCATGATCTCGTCATTCGGGGCGGCTACGGGCGCTATGCGTACCTGTGGAGCGGCGACGTATACGCCTCGAATGCAAGACAAGTAGCCGCAGGAGCCAAGGGCTTTCTCTCCGACTCGAGGCAGGTCAGCCCGGTCTTTGAGCTCTCCGATCCCGATCCGCCGCTCAATTATGTCAGCGCAAATCGTAATCCCGGAGCCTACAACGGCCAGTCGCTGAACTACTATCCCGCCGACACGCCGGTTGCTATCGTCAACGAGTACTCGCTGAACGTGCAGAAGCAATTATTCGACGGCATTATCTGGCAGGTCGCCTTTGTGGGAAGCTACGGGACGAATCTCTCCTTTCCGGCCGATGTCAACCAAGTTCCCGAGTCGTTGCTCGGACCAGGCAATGCACAAGCAAATCGGCCCTACCCGCAGTTCAACACAATTAATGGCGACGACTACAACGCGCATTCCAACTATAACTCGCTGCAGACGTATATTGAGAAGTCTTTCCACAATGGATTGACTTACAATATCAACTACTCTTGGTCAAAGATGCTTGACGATCAGGACTCGTCCGGGTGGGGTGGCCAGGCGGGATCTCAGGACTACCAGAATGCGCACGTGCCATCGGTAAACTACGGACTGTCCAACTACGACAGCACGAACAGGCTGAAGGGCTATGCGGTCTACCAACTCCCCTTCGGCAGGGACCGGAGGTGGCTGCGTGACAAACCGATGCTCGATCAGCTCGTGGGCGGCTGGGAAGCATCGTCATTAGTGAACATACAATCCGGTACGCCATACAACTTGGTGGTAGGCACGTCGAACCTTTCTGGCGCGCTTAGCGGGAAATGGTACCCCAATGTCGTCGGCAATCCGCACGTCGCGCACAAGTCGGCAGCGGAATGGTTCAATCCTGCCGCGTTTGCGATTCCGGCCCCTTACACCTTCGGTAACTCCGGAAGGAACTCTCTTCGCGGACCGCGCTATACGGCGGTCAATCTCTCGATCGCGAAGAATTTTCGATTCCAAATCGATTATCCGTTCGGCCTTCAGATTCGTATGGATGCTTTCAACGCGTTCAATCATACGATCCTGGCCAATCCCAACGGCAGCATCGGGACGCCGAGCGCGGGCACTATTACTGGGACGCAGCTCACCGGCAGGCTCCTGCAATTAGGCGCGCGGTTCTCTTTCTAAATTTTCGTCGCGGATGTATCCGGTGATTTATCCGCACCGGATCCGCCCGCTTGCCAGCCATTTCGAACAGCATTCGATTTAGGAGCTCCATGAAGAGTACAAGGAGAAGTCTACTGCGCGGGCTTGCTTCGGCGGCGATGGTTTCCGGAATCGGCTTAGACAAGGTGGCGTCGGCTTTCTCCGAGGTCAGCAGCCGCAATGGAATCCAGGGTGACGATCCAAGCCGTTGCTTGCGCATGGAAATCTGCCTGAACGGCATGTGGGAGAGTGTGGTGACCGATGTGGCTGCCAGTGTGCCTGAATCGGGTTGGGCGGCGGAACGAGTGCCTTCCAAGCCACCGAGTGCGCACAGGCCTCCGCACGCCGCTTGTTGGTACCGGACCAACATCGACATTCCCATGAACTGGAAGCGGTCCAATCGTGCATTTTATCTTCGCATGGAGAAAGTGGGACACTATGCGGCGGTGTACTGTAACGGCGATCTGGTGACGGAGCACTATGGACAATACACCCCGGTCGAAGCCTTTCTTACGTCTCGCCTGGACTGGGGGAAGACGAACGAGATCGCTGTCTATGTCCACGACGCGTCGGGCCGGTATGCGCGCCCGGGAGCCGACCTCGAAGACCGCTCGCAGGGAAATGCCTATCGCGGCGCCACGAGCCACGAGGCGGTTCGGAACTGGACAGGCATCGCCGGCGACGTGAGCTTTGGGTGGCGACCTGCGGTGTGTATCGACGATGTCTACATCATTCCGTCTGTCAGAAGATGGACTCTCGCAACCGAGGTCGACGTGCGAGGAATCGTGGCCGCGTCGTATGGTTTGAAGCTACGGTTGGCGGTTTTAGATGCGGAAGAGGTTGTTCACGAACTCCCTGAGCGATCGGTTACCGAAGATGGCGTAGTCAGTACGACGGTGTCTTGGGAGAACCCGGTGCTTTGGGGACCAGAGCCCTACGGAGAGCCGAAGCTGTACGTACTGCAGACTGAGCTTTGGAAAGACGATCAGCTGCTGGATCGCGTGTTCGTACGATTCGGGTTCCGCGAGGTCTGGATTGAAGGGCGTGAGCTGGTTCTGAACGGGAAGCGGCTATGGTTGTCAGGGACATATTTCAACAAACTAGCATCAAATCGCTACCTAAACGACGCGCACTCGCAGTCACTTCTCCTCGGTATTATGCAGGCGTCGGGCCTGAATCTGCTACATGGGCATTGGGACAGCCTGGGCCAACCTTGGCTCGATCGCTGCGACGAGATGGGCATGCTGGTGATGTCGGGCTTCTTTTGCGACGGGCGACCGGACCTGCAATCGGTGGCAGACTCTGGGTGGGAAGAGTGGATGGCTGCCACGTGCAGGGAATGGGCAATCACGGAGCGTAATCATCCTTCAATCATTCTTTGGCGCCCCGCCGATGTGATCCCTCAGAACCTTGGGGATGTGCCGGGAACAATGGAGGCCTTTTACCAGCGGCTGGCGCAGGAGGTTCGACGCGTTGACCGAACCAGACCGTTGGCTGATGGGAGCGACGTCTTCGGATGGGCACAAAGTCCCCTGAAAGATATGAGCGTTCCGGGGGACTATGACGACGGCTCGTCCATGGCCGCCGCTGTGGCTGCGAATACCAAACCACTGCTGACGAAAGAGATTTATACTCCGTTCTCTGATTTCGCAGGCTTGACTGCATTCTTGCGCACGTTTTACGAGAAGGCTCACCGTAGTGGCGGCGCCGGAGTTATTGTGCAGCACATACCATTGCTTGAGCCAGACAACAACTATCGGTTGGTGTGGCTAAGCGATAGCGGAACCGGCAACCGCGACCGCGAAAAGAACGTAGACCGGGAAGATCTACCGAACTGGTGCGATTCGGATCGTCCGGTCTGTACGTTCACCGCATACGCCAGATTCTTCGCAGAGCTTTATGTTAAATATATGCAGCGGCCGGTTTGGGTGTTCTCCGGGGCTCGACCGGGCGAAGTGCTCGTCTCAGGGCTTCGTGCAGGTGAGATTGTCTTCTTCTTACCCACCCAGCCGGCGTCGCGAAAGGCCTTTGGGATCAAAGTCGCTGCAGACGGGACTGCCTGGGCAATTGCGGTAACTCCAGGAAGGTACCGACTGCAAAGCAGTGGCGGAACCTCGAAGCTGGAAGTCCTCCCGCAGAATTTGCCTACCACACCCGGTTACGATTGGGTGCCAAGGATCGATGCAAACGCGCTTTATCGCGAGCGCTCCGCTAGCGCCGGAGTGAAGAGGTAGTTACAGTGCCTGGCAGAGTGAAGCAGGGTGTTACCATTGCAAGGCGTTTGGGGGCGACCAGCTGGACAGCTCGGATCGCGCAGTTCATCTTTGTTGCAGGGATGCTTTCCCAAGGAGTGTTTGCTGCGAGGGACCACGCGGTGCGGATTGCCGTGTGCCAAATTCTGGTGATCGATGGCGACCGCGAAGGCAATTTCCAACGCATCGAATATGCGCTGGAGTCGGCCACTGCGCAACACGCTGACATTGCGACGTTTCCTGAGTCGTCGGTCCTGGGCTGGGAAAATCCTGACGCATACAAACTGGCGACGTCGATACCTGGTGCGGATAGCGACCGGGTCGCTGCCCTCGCGCGCAAATACGGTGTAATGATTGCGATCGGATTGGATGAAAAAGACGGAGAACGGCTCTATGATTCTGCCATCCTGGTTGATAAAACTGGGAAACTACTTTGGAAGTATCGGAAGCTGAACGTTCTTCCGGAGTTGATGAATCCTCCATACTCCGTGGGATCGCCTGAAGGTATCGGCATCGTAAATACAGAATATGGGCAGATCGGTCTCGTGATCTGCGCGGACACCTTCGGGGATGCCTACGCCGAGCGGGTCGCTCAACTGAAACCGGATCTGATGCTGGTTCCGTACGGATGGGCAGCAGTTGTACATCGGTGGCCAAAACACGAGAAAGATCTCGAGGATCTCGTCGCCAAACGCGCAAAGCTTTGGAATTGCCCTGTGGTTGGCACGGACTTGGTGGGCGAGATGACGCATGGACCGTGGAACGGACAGACATACGGAGGTGGCAGCGTTGTCGCAGACGGATCCGGCAGAGTCCTAGCGGTCCTCCGAGATCGTGACGTCGATATTCATGTCGTTGCTCTTTCTCTCCCCTCGCGGATTAGATGAGTGGGGCGATGGTTGAAGAGTACCGGAAGATCCCGAATCCGGATACGCAAGGAGAACGCCTGCCATGACCCTCAAAGCGACGGATAGGATGCGGTTTCTTGCATGCCTATTCCTTTTTACCTTCACCGCGTCGGCACAGACGCTCAGGACCGGCACCGGCAATTCGTCAATGTCTTTCCAGCCATTCATGGATGAAGTACGCCGGTTGGAGGCTGCACTCACCCTGATAGGCCAGCCACTGAGCAAGGCGGATCACGGCCAGATAGAGGCCGCTTTCTCCATGTCCGACACGGAGTCAGCCATTCGTTCAATTGAAGCGATCCTTGATAAGGATGTGCTTGTGGTCGTCACCATCAACTCGGAAGGCCAGACCAGCGTGAAACGCGGCAAAGCACAGCCCTCGCTGGTTCAAGATGACGACCGTGCCTTTCTCGTTCAAGTGGTCAACCAAGCTGGCGTATCTGCCCCGCTTACTGTGGGGAGCCCAAATACGGGCGCTGTGTATGTTCCGTCCAGCGGAAGCGCTGAACCCGTTCAGCATTTGTCATTGACCGACGTTCGCGAGCGCTGGGCGGACATCTCCTTGTTCTCCCAACCCCCAATGGAGGGTGGACTTTCCGGCCTGCCCCTCCAGTATAAAATCTTGATTGTATCCAGCCGTGACGCCGGACAGCGCATGGCGCAACTGCACTTCGATGTGGGCCAGAGAAACCCGGATGCGAATGGGCAAAGTGGAACCTCGATTGTCTTCAATATCGCACCAGCACGCGCGATTACGCTGCATGTTCAGGACAGCGACGGCCAGCCCACGACAGCCTCTTTTGTCTTTCAGGACAGCGTCGGACGAATCTATCCGAGCCAGGTAAAGCGGCTAGCGCCAGACTTCTACTTTCAACCGCAGGTCTACCGAAGTGACGGAGAGTCGTTACAGCTCCCCCCTGGCTCCTATACAGTAACGTTCACCGGTGGTCCGGAATACTTCACGGAGACCCGAAAGTTCCAAGTCGGCGCAAGTAGCCCGCATGATATTTCCTTTCAACTACATCGCTGGATTGACCCTGCCCAATATGGTTGGTTCTCAGGCGATGACCATATCCATCCAGCGGGTTGCTCACACTATGAAAATCCAACCGAAGGAGTGAGCCCCAAGGATATGAGCCGTCAGGTGCTGGGTGAGCACCTCAACGTGGGCGCGGTTTTGGTATGGGGTCCTTGCTTTTATTACCAGAAGCAATTCTTTCGAGGCCGTGCGAACGACCCTTCCTCAACGGTACAATCCCTACTGCACTATGATCTGGAGGTTTCGGGCTTTCCCTCCAGCCACGCTGGCCATCTGGTTCTCCTGGACTTGAAGAGCATCATGTATCCCGGTACCACACGCATTGAAGAATGGCCTACCTGGGATCTTCCCGTCCTGCGCTGGGCAAAATCGCAGGGCGCTGTCGTTGGATTTGCTCATTCTGGCTGGGGGCTCGAAGTCCAAACGAATGCGCTGCCAAACTATGTGATTCCCCCCTTTGACGGCATTGGCGCGAATGAATACATCGTGGATGTAACTTATCCTGACACGGTAGATTTTATTTCCGCAGGGGATACTCCCTATGTCTGGGAATTGAATATCTGGTATCATACGCTGAACGTCGGCTTTCGCACACGACTTTCAGGCGAGACAGATTTCCCCTGTATCTATGACGGCAAGGTAGGAGAAGGACGAACCTACGCCAAGCTAAAGCCGCCGCTATCGTTTGGCAGTTATGTCAAAGCGGTTCAGGATGGAGCAGCTTACGTCTCTGACGGCAGGAGCCATCTGCTGGACTACAAGGTGAATGGGCTTGAGATAGGAACTCATAATAGTCAGGTAGATCTTTCTACCCCCGGCACAGTACAGATAACGGTCAGTGCTGCTGCACTTCTTCCGGTCCAGCCCAACCCGGCGATTGATGAACTCCCATATAACATACGGCCTTACTGGAACCTGGAGCGGGCGCGCATCGGGAAGACTCGAAACGTTCCGGTGGAAGTAGTTGTGAATGGAAAGCCCGTAGCCAGAAAGGAGATCGCTGCGGACGGGTCGCTCCAGCATCTGAATTTCACTGTCCCAATCCACAAGAGCAGTTGGATTGCTATTCGCATTCTGCCGTCTTCCCATACCGATCCAATATTCGTGCAGGTCAACGGGAAACCAATCCGGGCTTCCCGCCGAAGCGCCGAATGGTGTCTGAAGGCCGTGGATCAGGCCTGGAGTCAAAAATCCCGTTTGATTTCTGCCCGTGAGTTACCCGAGGCAAAGAAGGCGTATGACCATGCTCGTGAGGTCTATCGTCAGTTGATGAGCGAAAGTGACGGTGAAGAATAACGGCGCAGGCTGCGAGTTGGTCAGACCACCAACCTACATAGCAATGACGACGTCCTTTGAACAAAGACAGCATTGGTCACTGGGCTATTCGGGCTATTCTTCTGCGTTCTGTGAATTGCAATCTTCTGGTGGCTGAGGAAAAAGTCAATGCCTGTTGCATCTCGGAACAAAGGGGGCGTTGTGAACCGTCGATACATCATTACTGCGGCAGTCGTGGTTCTATTGTCGGTTCTATTTTTGTTGGTGTACTGGTGCCTGCGCATGGGAGCTCCACACGGGAATGCTGCAGGCCCATTCGTTCCAGATCAATTGGGCACCATCGTCAGTCCTTCAGGAATCGCGGTCGACAACGCCGGAAATCTATATGTCAGCGCACGAAAACAGAACAGAGTTCTGAAGGTCTCACCATCGTGGTGGCGGCGCATCCATGCAGGTGCGGTAACGATCGCGGCGGGAACCGGCGACCTCGGATTTGGGGGTGACGGAGGACCATCCGAAAACGCGACTCTGGCCTCCCCGACGGGTCTTGCAGTCGATTCCGCCGGAAATCTCTTCATCGCCGATACCGGCAACAACCGTATCCGCCGCGTGGACGCCGAAACTCACGCCATCACCACAGTAGCGGGAAATGGCGTCCTCGGCGCGGGAACAGGGAAGATCGCCACAGCTTCGCCACTCTATGAGCCTGTTTCTGTAGCCGTCGATAAGGACGAGAACTTATACATCGGTGAAAGCGCCTCGCTCGGAGTCCTGCGCGTCGACGGAATAACTAAGATAGTAAGTAAAGTGATTGGAGCAGGACTGCCCGGACTTCCTTTAGTCCCGGAACCTGCAGCAGGACCCTTCTGGGTCACTATGGGCGAATCTCAAGGACTTTTCTTTTCAAACCCAACCCAAAACACCGTCTTCTGGTTTGATAGTGCCACGAACCAAATCCATCCCATCGCGGGAGGCTCGGCTTGCGGGTATTCCGTAGATAGAGGTTGGGCCATAGGGCCTTTGCTGTGTTTTCCTGAAGGACTTGCTCTCAAAGGCGATAAACAGCTCTTCATTGCCGATACCGGCAATAATCGCATTCAGCGCGTGGACTTGGATACAGGCATCATTTTTACTGTCGCCGGCGCGGAGAAGGCCGGCTATTCCGGAGACGGAGGACCGGCAGTCAGCGCAAGGCTCGATGGACCGATGGGGATCGCATTAGACGCAAGAGGGAACCTCTACATTGCGGATACGGGAAATAACTGCATCCGCAAGCTGGATGCAGAGACCGGAGTCATCAGCACCTGGGTAACTGCCTGGGATCTATTGTCGACGGTCCAGAGCGGCCGGCAGAAATAACAGCTTCGCTGGACGCAGAACCAAGGATCTCGAATTTACCGGTTCGGAGGATCAGGGATGACACGTGAAGAAGCAACACAGCAAATTCTGGATGCCAAACGAAGCAAAGGGTTAACGTTTCAGGGAATCGCCGAGGCAGTTGGCCTGCACCAGATCTGCGTCACAGCTGCGCTGCTCGGCCAAGCCAGCCTGGATTTGGTTCAGAGCGGGCGAGCTGCTAACTGCCTTGGTCTTGGGCCAGACGTAGCTGAGGCTCTGCAACAGCACCCTATGAAAGGGTCGCTCTCCTCAACCGTTCCGGTAGACCCCTTGATCTACCGCTTTCACGAGATCACTCAAGTCTATGGAACAACCCTCAAGGCTCTAATTCACGAGATGTTTGGCGACGGGATCATGAGCGCGATCGATTTCACGATGGAGATTGAGCGCGTGCCGAATCCGCATGGCGACCGAATTAAGGTCACCTACGATGGAAAGTTTCTGCCATACAAGAAGTGGTGAAGTGTGTAGGATCATGTTGAATGCAGGAGGACCAATGTACTCAAGAACTGTAATCGCTGTGATAGCCGGAGGCCGGACCGAAAACTTCGCGCCGGCAGAGGATGCGAGAAGGATCAGCGCGTCTGTAGAGGATGTTATGAGGAGTCTTGGATTGTGGATAGTAGCGGCTGAATTGGCGCGTTGTGGAGGGCGGTCGATCGCTGGGGCATAGGATGCCCAGAAACCCGCGTATCTAGTGTAGTGTCTCACGCAGATCGTCTTTTATTGAGTGAGGTCTGAGCGCGGGTTATCTTTTCGAGGATGTTGTTTGCCTTTGCAGTCCAGATGAAGCGTTTGGGATTCTTGTTGTGGACGTCGATGTAGTTTCCGATGGCGGTGATGAGTTGTTCGAGGTCTTGTGTCTGGCGTCAAGCTAATGTTCACGTTCGGTAGTTTTGATTGTCGCCCGTCAGTCTTGGAAGATTCCGGGTCCGATAGGTACGCTGGAAGTGTCCGCGATTTTGTGTAAACGCCGTTCCTTGGTTATGGCCCGATGGTCAGGGCGAGTCCGTTTTTGCTTGTTACCTGATGCCCGGATAGTTGGAATTATTCGGCTGTCGAGGACCGCCGTCAAGGCCGAGCGTAGCGAGTTCATCTTGAGCCTTGACGGCGGCCGCAGCCAGCCGTATGGATTTCATTCGGGCATAGGGTGACAAGGATTACGCTCTGGTCGCGATCTGTATCCGGTCTTCCCAGAGCAGGGTGAATCGGATCAGGGCCGCTTTCCAATTTAATGGAGACTCCCATTTCTTGATCACATTTCGAAGCGCCAGGTACATGACTTTGAGTGCTGCATCTTCACTGGGGAACGATCTCAGCGGCTGATTGAACTTAGCAGCGAGACTCGCATAGGGTCACGCACCGTTGTTGCCGCTGACCGGCTGATCTGATTTCCCGGAGAGGGTAGATTCTGGAGAGTGATTCTAAACATAAATAGGCCCGTGAATCTTAGGAGATACGACGCAGCATTCGCCGAGGATATTGCCTGCACGCGTGGCCATATCCGGCGACACGGAACCCGCGTTCAGTCTGAGTACATTATGATGTCCTTGTGCAATATAAAAGGGCTCGCCCTCGGCCAGTTGCAGGCCTGCTGCGGCTGCAAGCTCGATCACTTCTCGTGCATCCCGGCCAGGCGGAAGGTGTACCCAGATATTCACGCCGTCTTTCCCTACCCAGGTACTTCCACCAGCGGGAATAAGGAAGTAATTTGCAGCCTGAGAAGCATTATGGCGACGCATTTCATAAGCAGTTTGCGCTTCTTTGAGTGAGGGCTCAAACTCGTCATCTGCAAAGATATTGATCAGCACGTTTTGGATCAAACGAGAAGTCCATCCATCGGATAAGCTCTTCGCTTCAAAGAATCTGTCAATCAACGGAGGCCGAGCGGCGATTGCTGCGATGCGAAGATCTGGAGCAACTGACTTGGAAAAAGATCGAACGTAGATGACATTGTTCTCCAATCGCGGATCCGCCAATAGAGAGCCAGGATGAGTGCCTGCTAGTTCTGCAAACTGGTCATCTTCAAGAATGAGGACTCGCGGATGAACAACCAGTACATCTGCAAGTTCTATCCTTCGCTCTACAGACCATGATGCCCCAGTAGGGTTCTGTGCCCGAGGTGTGAAGAAGACCGATTGTGCACCCGCTCGGAGAGCCTCTCCAAGGGATTCGGGAACGACGCCGAACTCATCCATGGCGAGACCAATCATTTGAAAGCCATAACGCTCTATGGTGTCGAGCATCGTTGGATATGCAGGTTCTTCCACAGCGACCATGATTTGTTCACGTCGAAATTGGCAGGCAAGGATTTCCATCGTCAATGTGAAGGCTTGCTGCGCCGAATCGCATATGAGCAGATCTTGGCCCTTAACGGGTACCCCATCATTGGAGAGGCGTTTCACTAAGTGATCCCTCAGGGGCGCGATAGGTTCCGGACCTGCGTATTGCAGATCGCTTGCGGCGATTTTAGGCATGGCTCGATTCCAGGCTCGTTGAATGACCGAAAAGGGAAGCAAAGCCGGGTCAGGACGTCCAGTGCTGCAATCGATGGTTGACGGAAATGTGGCGCGAAGGCGTGAATTCAACGCCATAAGCGTGCGGCGTCGCCAGGCCACCGCAGGTGAGGGAAGGCCAAGTTGACCTTGAGAATGCCTGGCATCACCGTCTGATCCCACCGAAGCGTCGCCATTCAAGGATTTACTCACAAAAGTGCCGCGCCCAACCTCGGCACTGATGATCTTCCGTTGCTCCAAGAGAAGGAAAGCTGATGTGACTGTAGTGGCACTCACGCTCAGAGTTCGTGAGAGTTCACGGACGGTTGGCAGACGCTCTCCCGGCATTACATTGCGTTCTAGAATCAGGCGCTCAATCCAGTTTGCAAGTTGTTCGTAGCGCGGTCCACCACTTTTACGGAAACAATTCTCTTTATTTTCCAAATCGCTCCATCGCATAATGGGGATTGTACTGCAATTGTTATCCATTGAATATAGAAAAATGTGGAAAATGGCTTGACAAACTTACAAGTTGGCGAGCATTATGCCGATTGTTCTTCGATAGCAATTGTGCAATAAGCACAATTTAAAGATAACATTTTGCTACTCTTGCAGGGTCTAACACCTGCAAGTTCAGAGGAGGTAGGCCCGTGATCAATTCTTCTGCGGCAAGTGGCAGCACACAGCGCTCACATCAAAAAGTAGACGAGCACATTAAGAATGGTTCCATTTCTCAAGCGGGCCAAGCACCTCGGGCCGCTTACTGGTTAGTACTTCTCAGCCTCTTTGCAGTGTCACCTTTTTTCTCATCGCCCGTGTTGCGCGCCCAGGTTGCTGTCGCGAGGATCAACGGCACAATCACTGACACCACCGGGGCAGTGATACCCGGAGCTGAGGTGGTCTTAACTAACCTCTCCAGCGGCGTCGAACGTCGAACTACCACCGGCCAAACTGGAGATTATTCTCTGGTGGAAATTCCCCCGGGCCAATTCACGCTGCAGGTAAGTAAAACTGGATTTGAGACGCAGAGGCAGGCAGCCTTGACGCTGAGCGTGAATCAAACGGCTACTTACAATTTCGTTCTGCCGGTTGGAACTCAAGTGCAGGTAGTGAACGTTGAGGAGTCGCCGACCGCCATTTTGCAGACCGGTTCGGCAGAGTTGGGGACGGTAGTCGCTCCGACGGAAGTAAACAATTTGCCGCTAAACGGCCGAAACTTCACTCAAATACTCAATCTAACGCCAGGCGTCAGCACAGTCAATGTCTCCCAGAGCTTCGGCAATAGCCACACTGGCATAAATGCGATTGGGGAATATTCATTCCCGTCCGTCGGCGGCCAGTCGAACCGCAGCAACCTTTATCTTGTCGACGGATTAAATGACGAGGACCAATTCCAGAGTACCTACACGGTGGCGCCCATCCTGGACACTGTCCAGGAATTTAAGGTGAATTCGCACAACGACCAAGCGCAGTTCGGTGGGGTAGTAGGCGGTGTCGTCAACGTCGTGACGAAATCCGGCGGCAACCAGCTTCGTGGCGCAGCATGGGAGTTTCTTCGCAATGCAAGCCTCGATGGCCGCAATCCCCTTCTCACAAAAGTCACCCCCTATACTTGGAACCAGTTCGGGGGTGATATCGGTGGCCCGGTCGTTATCCCGCACATCTACAACGGGAAAAACAGGACCTTCTTCTTCGGGAGTTATGAAGGATATCGGCTTCGGACAGCGAACAGTACACTTTATCTAGTACCAACTCCTGCCGAATTGAATGGCGATTTCAGTGGCCTTAAGAGCTCCTCCGGCCAGCCGATCCAGATTTATAATCCTTTCAGTACACGCCCGGATCCCAGCAACACAGGCCTCCTCCTCCGCGACCCTTTTCCAAATAACCAAATTCCTTCCAACCTCATCGATCTGAGCGCCCAGAAGCTCGCCAAAGCTATTTACCCCGCCCCAGTTTCCACCGGTGTGCAGAACACGAATGGCTCGAATACGCTTCGCAGTTCACTGAACAATGACGAGTATTTTGTTCGGATCGACGAACAACTTGGTCAAAAGGATTCCTTTTGGTGGCGGCTAATTCATGCAAACACGCCATCAATTACCCCACAGAATTTCGCGAACATTGTGAAGGTTGATGATAATCTCTCTCACAACTGGGGGGGGGCCTGGACCCATACGTTTCGGCCAAACACGGTCATGACGCTTGAGTTCGGCCGAAATCGCGGCTACATAACAAATGTCACCGACGCTCCTGAGAGTACCGAAACAAACCTCTTAAGCCTTGCCAACTATGTCGACTCCTTTAAATGTGGCTATTCCTTTACCTCGAGAAGTTGTTATCTCCCGAGCATCTCCATCTCAGGGTATGGCGGTTGGGGAGATATTGTTTTCACGACTGGTGCTTCAGACATTTATCAATGGAATGGGAGTCTTATCCAGATCGTCGGCAAGCACAGCTTCACCATGGGCGCGGACTTCAACAGGCAGGCTTTTCAACGTGCACGTACTAATTCTGGTGTTGGATACGGCACTGCCCAGACTTCGAACCTAGAAACTTCTACAGGCGGCGACGCCTTCGCCTCTTACCTGCTGGGTCTACCTGTAAACGCGAATTATTCAAACCTACTGGAAAGCGAGCATGGAGGCTGGGAGGATGGTTTTTATTTTCAAGACCAGTGGAGACCAAATCATCGCTTGACGCTGAACCTTGGCGTCCGCTACGACCTGCCGATTTCCCCTATTTACGGAGGTGGACCGGACGATCCTAATAGTCACGTCGGCGATTTGGACCTTAGCAACGGAACTTATATCGTCGAGTATCCAACGGCTTCCTGCGCAGACACCAACAATAAGCCACCTTGCATTCCTGGTGGAGCGTTGCCGGATCACGTAGTTTTAGGCCCTTCAAACGGTAGAATTTTCTACACGCCGAAGGACAACTTCCAGCCCCGCTTCGGATTCGCCTATCAGGTGACCAAGAACGATGTCATTCGAGGATCCTACACCCGCGTGTTCGATGACTGGGCGGCGATCGAACAGACAGCTCAGAACGTCGAAGGTGCTTGGCCCAGTACAACCAATACTCTGGCAAATAACCTGAACACTGCAGCCCCCAATGTTTTTGCCGAGAATCCGTTGTCCACCGCCAGTACCGCGCCACCCCCCACGCCGTTTAACAATGTGACGAACTACGCGAATCCGCACATCATGAATCCTTATTCATGGCAGTGGAACTTTGGCATCCAGCATGCTTTCGAGGCGAACACAATTATGACTCTGGACTACGCCGGGGCGACGGATCTGCGGCTGGATGTTGGTGCTTATCAAAATGTTGCCACAACACCCGGGCCCGGATGCACCGCTCCCCCCAACTGTACCCGCTTGCCTTACCCGTACATCCATCCCACCTACTACGACAATAGTATTGGCAAGGGCTACTACCACGCCTTTGAGTTCTCCATGAGGAAGGCGAGCGACCACCTCTCGTACATCATTTCTTACACTTGGTCCAAAATGGAGGACTTGGGTGCGGACGGCTGGTATGGGGCGGAAGGAACATCTATCGAGAATCCGTACAATCTGAAGAACGATAAGAGCGTAGCGGGTTTCAGCCAGAAGCATATCTTTTCCGGAACTTGGGTTTACAAGTTGCCTTTTGGTTCGGGGCAGCAGTTTCAGACGCACAATCGCGTACTGGACCACGTCTTAGGCCAATGGTCGTTGAACGGCATCCTTAGTTTGAGCTCGGGGATCCCTTTCACACTTAGTGCCCCGGCGCAAATTCCAAATACGGGCAATATATGGGAACGTCCGAATTATACCGGTCAGCCGCTTGGTGTAGCGAACCGGAGCATAGCCAAATGGTTCAATGCGGCCGCTTATGTGGCACCGCCTCCGTACACGTTTGGCAATGTCGGGCGGAATTCGATGCTAGCCGATTGGCCGCGTAATCTTGACTTGTCCGTTTTCCGCACGTTTCCTATCAACGAATCCCAGCGCGTGGAATTCCGCGCTGAGGCATTCAACCTGACTAACTCGGTAGTCTGGGGAACTCCAGACGCGAACGTCACTGACTCGAGTTTCGGCGCAATTACGAGCACTCAAAATACGCCCCGGCAAATTCAGTTTGCACTGAAAATCTATTTTTGATCAGCGGGAGTTACAAGATTTTTGTCACCCATTCAATACCGAAGGGAGGACCTCTAGCTGATGAATCGTCGAGACTTTGTTTATCTAGTGAGCGCCTTAGCCTCGACCAAGGCTGCTCTTTCCTTGCCCGTTGTAAACGATATTGGTGACAAGGCCGATCCAGCAGGCGGTTCCTCACCTGCGGCTGGTTTCAGCAAATACACTGAAGACTGGGCGGACTTTTGTGCTAAACCGGCAGACGAGCGCGTTTTTTATGCTTTGGAAAAAGGTCGCATTATTTCTGAGCACCTGGATAATGAAGACTGGCGGCCCACTGACTGGGGGCATTATGCTCCTAGCCATTGGTATCACGAGAGCGCGCATCCACCAGAGTTGCCAATACCAGGGGGCTCGCATTACGGGGTGCCGAGGATCTCGCCCATCCCAAATTTAGCCGGGCAGGGGCTCTATGAACCAACCTGGGAATCGCTACTTCAATACGACTGCCCCGAATGGTACCGAGATGCTAAATTTGGCATTTGGAATCATTGGAGCCCGCAGTGCGTGCCGGAAGACGGCGACGTGTATGCGCATAACATTTATGTGGAAGGTTCGGGTCAGAACAAGTTCCACCTTGCCCATTACGGGCACCCGTCGGTTGTCGGCTACAAGGACGTCAGTGCGCAATGGACGCTCTTGAATTGGGATCCGTCGGAACTTATGGACCTATATGTACGCGCCGGGGCCCGCATGTTTCTCGCTCTGGCCAACCATCACGACAACTTTGATACCTGGAATTCCAAGTACCAGCCGTGGAATGCAATGAATGTTGGCCCCCACCGCGACGTCATCGGGACGTGGGCCGCTGAGGCGCGCAAGCGTAACTTACGCTTTGGAGTTACCACTCATTCGGGTATCAACTGGTGGGGATGCCAGGTGAGCCACGGGGCAGATGCTTCGGGGTCTTTGGCCGGTATCCCTTACGACGGTCGCCTCACTTTAGCCGACGGCCGCAATCAGTGGTGGCAGGGCTTGGATCCGCAGCGACTTTACATCCCCAAGCACCCCGAGAATGCCTTGCCGGATATCTCTTACGTAAAGAACTATTACGACCGCACCCGCGACTTGATCGACCAGCACAATCCTGACCTGGTTTATTTCGACGAGACGCTCCTTCCGTTGGGGTGGGGGGGGATGAACATCGGCGCGTATTATTACAACCGAAGTTTGGCCGTGAACGGCGGCAAAATGGAGGCGGTCATCAACGTGAAGAATGTGCCGCCGAATTTAGCAAAGGCGTTGGTGTACGACATTGAGCGCGGCGGAACTAGTGGCATCCAGACTCATCCGTTCCAGACGGAGACTTGCATAGGAGATTGGCATTACTTGCGCTCGCTATATGAGTGGCCGGGGGAATACGGCCAATACCTGCAGCCGCGCGCCATTATTCACTGGATGGTCGACGTGGTGAGCAAGAATGGAACATTCATCCTAAATGTTCCGGGCAAACCGGACGGCACGATCGACTCTAAGGAGCGCCGTATCCTTGAGGAAATTGGGGAATGGTTCAAAATCAACGGCGAAGCTATCTATGAAACGCGCCCATGGACGGTTTTCGGCGAAGGCCCGCACATGCTTCAACTTGGCTCGTACCTGAACAATCCCGTCGCCGAATTCGATGCCAGCGATATACGTTACACACGCAATAAGGCCGGGACAGTTGTTTACGCTATTGTGCTCGGCTGGCCCCAAAGCCAGCGGGGCGAAAGAGAAAGCGGATTGCTCCTAAAATCGTTCGGGGCTTCGGCCGCTAAGCCAGTGAAAGTGGAGAATGTCGCGTTGTTAGGTTGCCAGCAAAGAATGCAGTTTAAGCAGACGCCGGAGGGCCTCCACATCGAATGGCCGTCGTTCGCATTCACGCAGAGATCCCCGAGAGACGCTGTGGTAATCGCGCCTTCGGACATTGCCGTCGCCTTCAAGCTCAGCCTCGTTTAGAAGAAAATTCGCCCCGCCGAATTCAGTTGCTCTGAGATTCTATTGATCGGCGGATTACAAAGTCATTTGTCACAGACTCAATACCCAAGGTAGGACCGAGTTGATCAATCGTCGAGACTTCGCTTATCTACTGGGTGCTTTGGCCTCAACGCCGGCAGCCTTCTCCATGCACATGGGCAACGAAACTGGTATCGAGGCCGACGCGCCAGGCGGTTCCCCATCTGCGTCTGGCTTCGGCAAATATACGGAGGACTGGGCGCAGTTTTGTGCTACGCCCGCAGAAAAGCGCGTCTTTTACGCTGTGATCGATGGCCGCATCGTTCCCGAACGCCTGGATAACCAAAATTGGCAGCCTACCAACTGGCACAACGATCGACCGACGTCGCCGGTACCGGACTTGCCAGTCCCGGGCGGGTCATTCAACGGCGTGCCAATGAACTCGCCGATTCCTAATCTAGCCGGGCAAGGAACCTACAAGCCCAGTTGGGATTCTCTGCTCCAGTACGAATGTCCTGAATGGTATCTCGATGCGAAATTCGGCATATGGAATCACTGGAGCCCGGAGTGTGTACCGGAAGATGGTGACTCCTATGCGGAGGGTTTGTATAGAGACGGCTCGCCCAAGTACCAATTCCAAGTTGCCCATTACGGCCATCCATCGCGTTTCGGCTACAAAGACATTTGCCCCCAATGGACACTCTTGAATTGGGATCCTTCGGAACTTATGGACCTATATGTACGTGCGGGGGCCCGCATTTTTCTTGCTCTAGCCAACCATCACATCAACTACGACACTTGGAACTCCCAACACAATCCTTGGAACGCGATGAATATCGGGCCCCACCGCGACGTAATCGGGACGTGGGCAGCGGAAGCGCGCAAGCGCAATTTGCGTTTTGGCGTGACCCAGCACGCGGTGAATTGCTGGTGGCTTCTCCAGGTCAGTCACAGTGCGGATGCCACCGGCCCTTTCGCCGGCATTCCTTACGACGGCAAGCTGACCTTGGCTGAAGGCCGGAACCAGTGGTGGGAGGGTTTCGACCCGCAGCAGCTTTACTGTCCAAAGCACCCGTTTAACGCCTTGCCTGATGTTTCCTACGTGAAGAACTTTTATGATCGCACCCGTGACCTGGTCGATAAGTTCAACCCTGACTTGCTTTATTTTGACTGTGCGCTCTTGCCCCTTGGCTGGGGAGGAATGAATATTGCGGCCTATTATTACAACCACAGCCTTGCTCTAAACAGCGGCAAGATGGAAGGCGTAATCAACGTCAAGCAGCTCCCGCCGAATTTGACCAAGGCAGTGGTGTACGACATAGAACGGGGCGTGCCCGACAACATCTTGCCCTATCCCTGGCAATCCGAGACTTGCATAGGAGATTGGCATTACGAGCGCAAATTATTCGACGACCCGGGCGAGTACGGCGGCTATCTGCCGCCCGACGCGGTAATTCATATGCTTGCCGACGCGGTCAGCAAAAACGGCACCTTCATCCTCAATATTCCCGGCAAGCCCGATGGGACCATTGACGCCAAGGAGCGGCTGATTTTGGAACGCATCGGGGCATGGTTCCAAGTCAATGGAGAAGCAATCTATGCGACCCGTCCGTGGACTGTGTTTGGCGAGGGACCGCACAGGATTAAGCCGGGCCAATTTAAAGCCCGCGGCGAGAGTGATCGTAACGTTCGCAATCTTGACGCGAACGACATACGCTACACACGCAGCAAAGACAACAAGCTGGTTTACGCCATCGTTCTGGGATGGCCACAGGAGGCGCTGCTCTTGCGTTCGCTTGGCAGTGAAGCTGATAACCGGCCAGGCAAGGTGACACACGTCGAATTGCTGGGATCGACAGAACGCATCCGTTGGCAACAGACGGGCTCCGCCTTGCGGATAGAACTACCTCGAGAAAAGGTATCTTCTGATTACGCGATCGCTTTCAAACTAAGCGTGGCTTAGTGGAACCGGAAATTTTGGTGCCTACGAAGGGAGGCTTCCGTGAAGCTTATCAGAAACATCATTCTGACCATCGCGTTCGCGGCGAGTTGGGCGAGCGTAGTAACGGCGCAATCCCCAGCCCCGCAGCCGGTTCACTACTGGCACGTCTGGGTTGATAGCGGGGGGACGACTCACCAATCTCAATGCGAGTTCAAGAATTTCAGCCCCCGCGAGGGCGTGGAGCCGACTTTCGCCAACAAGTTGCAGGAGAAGCCAGATCACGTTGTGATCGTTCAGTTCTCGAAGGGATGGGTCTCCACAGCATGGCATGAAAATCCTGTACCTCAATGGATCGTCCCACTGTCAGGGCGCTGGTTCGTAGAGACGATGGACGGACATCGGGTCGAGATGGGACCGGGCGATGTCTCCCTGGGCGAGGACCAAGGCTCGAAGCCGGATGCGGCGGGCCATATCGGTCACATGGCGGGAACGGTGGGTAACGCGTCCGCGACGTTGATGATCGTACAGTTGGATCAGAAGGTGAATCTCAATGTCGCTTGCGGCGACAAGTGACACCGACGATCGGTTTGTCGAGGGCGAGAACATCTGCCGTTAGACAGGAGCAGTAAGAAACTCAATGCGGTTTCGGTGCAGTTCTGAGGGTAAGCTCTGAAGAATCCGAAGCCCACATTCTAATGAAGGCGGTGGAATAATGGATCTCCGGCGTGATGAGTATATGGCGCGGCTACGACAAGTGGTGGAATCTGGCCGACCCCTGATCGGTGCTGGTGCCGGAACAGGGATTTCCGCTATGTGCGCGGAGGCGGGCGGAGCCGATCTGATAATCATTTACAACTCCGGCCGTTATCGTATGGCAGGACGCGGGTCTCTTGCGGGCCTTCTGGCCTACGGTGACGCTAATGCGATTGTGGAGGAGATGGCTCGTGAAGTGCTTCCGGTCGTCAAGCGGGTGCCAGTTCTGGCTGGGGTCAACGGCACTGATCCGTTCCGATCGATGCCACGCTTTCTCGCCAAACTCCGAGACATGGGTTTTGCTGGAGTGCAGAATTTTCCCACGGTAGGCCTGATTGACGGGATCTTTCGGGCCAACCTGGAGGAGACCGGAATGGGTTACGGTCTCGAAGTTGAGATGATCGAGCATGCAAGCAAGCTGGGACTTTTGACCTGCCCTTATGTCTTTGATGAGGAGCAGGCACGACAAATGGCCAGAGCGGGTGCAGATGTGATTGTCGCCCATGGTGGGTTAACCACTAAGGGGTCTATCGGTGCAAGGACAGCACGGACCATCGAGGAGACGGTCCCGTTCATCCAGTCAATCCGTGATGCCGCGGCATCCGTTAACGCCAACATTCTGGTGCTTTGTCACGGAGGTCCGCTAGCCGAGCCTGAGGATGTCGCCTATGTGCTAGCTCGGACCAATGGAATTGCTGGATTCTTTGGTGCTTCCAGTGTCGAGCGACTGCCGACGGAGAGGGCAATTACGGAACAGGTCCAGAAATTCAAGTCGCTTTCGGTAAAAAGGTGTTCCAACCAGCTCATAAGCCAAGGAAGAAAGTAATGAAGAAGACCGTTGCCATTCTCGGAACACTCGACACGAAGGGAGAAGAATTTGCCTATCTCCGCCGTCGGATCGAGTCCTCGGGGGTTGGCACTGTAGTCATCGATAGTGGCGTCTTGGGAACGCCGGCGTTTGCAGCGGACGTCAGCAGGGACGAGGTCGCTAGAGCAGGCGGGCACACGATCGAGGAGCTTGTTTCTGCGCGGGACCGCGGCAAGAGCATTGCAGTCATGGCCGAAGGTGCCGCGGCCGTTGTCCGACGGCTGCTGGACGAGGGGAGAATCGAAGGATTGATTTCGTTAGGAGGAACAGCGGGGACTAGCATTGGAGCATTGGCAATGCAAGCGTTGCCCGCGGGCTTTCCAAAAGTGATAGTTTCCACGGTGGCCTCGGGCAACACTCGTCCTTATGTCGGGACCAAAGATATTGCCATGCTGCACTCGATCGTCGATATTGCCGGGCTGAACCGCCTCTCCCGTCGGATCCTAGCGAACGCCGCGGCAGCTATCACCGGAATGGTGGTGCAAGATGAGATTGAAAGCAGCGAAGGAAAGCCTTTGGTCGGAGCTACGATGTTCGGAGTCACGACGCCTTGCGTGACCGCGGCACGACAGATTCTCGAGCAACAAGGCTTCGAAGTACTGGTGTTTCACGCCACGGGGACAGGTGGGCGAGCACTGGAAGAGCTTGTCAATGATAGTTACTTCGCCGGAGTTTTGGACATCACTACAACTGAACTCGCGGACGAATTGGCAGGAGGAGTGTTGAGTGCCGGGCCGCATCGCTTGGAAGCCGCGGCAACCAAAGGTGTACCTCAGGTGGTCTGTCCGGGTGCAATCGATATGGTCAACTTTGGCCCTCTTGATTCGGTGCCGGAGAAATATAAGCAGCGGAAGTTACACGTCCACAACCCTAATGTGACCTTAATGCGCACGACACCTGAGGAGTGTGCGGTTTTGGGCCGCATTACCGCCGAAAAACTCAATCTCGCGCGCGGCTCCGTACACGTGCTTATACCCTTGCGCGGTTTTTCTGCCATCGACTCGGTGGGCCAGCCGTTCTATTGGCCGGAAGCTGACAGGAGCTACCTTGAAGCGCTCAAGAGCAGACTTGCCAGTAAGATTCAACTGGTCGAGATTGACGCTCACATCAATGACGAGATATTCGCGCGCGAAGCCGCCAATACATTGCTCGAGGCGATCAAGAAGACGGAATCGCTCCGTCTTGAGCGACCGCCTGAAGGTCGCCGTGCATATCGTTGAAGCCAGAATTTTGCTTAGACGATACACGGAACCCCAATCTCAATAACCGGGAGGGTAATTCTCGAATGAACACAGAACAGAAGCATTCGCCAGAATCGACAAAAGAAGGCATCTCCACCGATCCGCATTCGCACAGTTCAATTTCAAGACGACGCCTGCTGATGAGCGCTGCAGCTTTCGCCGCCGCCGGCAAGTTCTTGGAAGCGGACACGGCCAGACCTAGCCCCGATACTCCGAAGGACCAGCCTCCAATCCTCGCTCTGATCGGTGATAGATACCACAATTCTGATTACATTCACGTCGCCTTGGATAGGGTGTTTTCAGAGTTGGGCCTGCCCTGGGACTACACAACTCGGTACGATCAATTATCTGCAAATCTACTAAGAGGGCGTCGCGTACTTATTATCTTCAGGGGCGGCTCAGTATGGCCAGGGGGGTACTTGGAGCCAAACGGCTATTGTTACGGAAGCAGTCTTGAAAATGCAGGAGCTTTCCCGCAGACAAAACCCCAAGGCTGGATTACAGAACAACAGGCAGAGGCCGTGCGGGATTTTGTCGCTGAAGGGAATGGTCTTTATGTAATCCATTCAGGTTGTGAAGTGGCGAATTTTGCTCCGGTATTTAAGGAACTCTTAGGCGGAGAATATGCGGATCATGCACCTCTGCGGCCCTTCAAGGTCAATGTGATGAACAAGACCCATCCAATTACTGAGGGTATCGCGGACTTTATGGTCACTGATGAGCAGTACTTCCCAAAATACTACGGTGACCCTAAGAACATTCTCCTTCAAGGTGACAATATCGACGGACTAACGTTCAGCGACCGCGGTACGAAGTCCGTTTCGGGTTGGGCGCACGAATACGAGAAGGGGAGAGTGGTTTTCACCGGTATCGGACATTCGATTTCCGTGATGTGGGCTCCAGAGCACCTGAAACTCCAGAAGCGGTCCGTAGAATGGCTGCTGAAAAAAATCTAATCCGACCCAATGGCGTCGGAGCAGACACGACTTCATCATCGACGACTTTCAAAAGTGTCCGCCGCCGCCATGCTACGGCTTACTCTGCTGAGAGGCGCCTAGGATCCGCACTGCAGCGACGACACAGAAACGTGGTTCTATCAATCGAGTGCGAACGCTGTGGATTAGACAGTATCCATCTTCGGCAAACCCGGACAAGCGAGCCGTCCACAAAGTTTTGGTTTCAACTGCAGGAGCGGTGCCCAAGAGGAGCGAGAAATGCAAAAGCAAGGCGGTCTTGAGGTCTCGGCAGGGGGTTCTGTCGATCCATCGCTTGTGCTACAAAGATATCTGTACAGTGGGGCCAAAATGCCGGCCGGCGGGCTTGGCACCTTCGGATCCGATCACGTCGCCGCCGCCGAGATTGCGGAAATGGTGAGAGGCGCTGCCATAACTGGCTATCGGCACTTCGATTGCGCTTCGGTCTACGGCAACGAGCCTGAGATTGGCGAAGCATTTGAGGAGATTCTCCGTGGTGGGGTCGAGCGCGAGGAACTTTGGGTCACTTCAAAGCTGCGGAACGACAAGCATGACGACGTGATCGGCTCCTGCCGCCAGTCGCTCGCCGATTTGCGCCTCGACTATCTTGACCTGTACCTGGTGCACTGGCCATTCCCGAATTTCCATCCTCCAGGCTGCGACGTTACTTCGCGCTCCCCCGGAGCCAAGCCCTACATCCACGAAAGCTACATGAGAACCTGGCGCAAGATGGAAGAGCTTGTGGACATGGGCCTGGTGCGGCATATTGGCACCTCGAACATGACGATCCCCAAGCTCAAGCTGGTTCTGCGTGACGCTCGCATCAAGCCCGCTGTGAACGAAATGGAACTTCACCCGCATTTTCAACAGCCGGAGTTGCTCGACTTCGTCGTCAAGAACGGTATTCAGCCGGTGGGCTACTTGCCCGGTCGGCTCGCCGGGGCGGCCGGAGCGCGACCGCACGCCGAATGACACCGCGCCCACCGAGGATCCAGTGATCGTGGGCATCGCCCAGCGCCACGGCATTCATCCGGCGGTGGTGTGCATCAAGTGGGCGGTGCAGCGCGGGCAAACACCCATCCCTTTCTCCTTTCATCACTATCGCGCCAATCTCGAAGGCGTCGTTGGCCCTCCGCTCAACGCCGAAGAGATGCGCGCTATCGCTGCTATCGATCGCAACTGCCGCTTGATCAAGGGCCAGGTCTTCCTTTGGAAAGAAGGCCAGACCTGGGAAGATCTTTGGGACGTAAGCGGAGAGATCACGCCGCCGTAAATCGCGCAACGTCTTTTCGGGGATCGCCTATTGATCGTATCCGCTCCGGGAAAGCCATAGCTGAGGGGGTCATTTAGGGCGCGGATAGGCTACTTTGCGGAACTGGCGGCGTAGGCCGTTGGAGTGAGGTCGGTCAGAGACTGGATGGAGCGGTCGGCGAGGCCGGGTAGCACGTCGGCCAGGTATTTCCGAATGGGAATATTCAGCTTCCTGCAGCTTTCGACGATGCTGAAGATGGCGGCGATTTTGGGCCCGGCTTCCTTGCTGCCGATATGCAGCCAGTTCTTGCGGCCGATCACGATCGGCCGCATCGAGTTCTCGGCCCAGTTCGTAGATAGCTCGATGACGGGATACTGCATGAAGCGCGTCAGCTTCTCCCAGCGCGTAAGCGTGTAGGCGACGGCCTTGCCTGTTGCGGATTTGGGCAGCCAGTGTGCCTTCATCTTTCCGAGCAGAGTGTGCAACTCTTCGAGCAGCGCGGGGGCGCGCTCCTGGCGCAGCGCATGGCGCTCGTCGAGCGAGAGTTTTTGCTCGCGCGCCTCGCGATCGATAGCAAACAGGCCATCCATGAGCACGACTACGCGTTCCAACTCCGCGTCGATTGCTCTGGCCTTCTCCCGGACCTTGAGCGCATCGATGAACTTTCTCCGCGCGTGCGCGCTATCCAGAGCTCTGGATAGCGCGCATTATCCGGAGAGAGGATTTATCTGGAGTAGTTGTCGCTGGTATGGACTCGATGCGGTTGAAGCGCAGCGTTCTTTATCTTTGGCTCCAGATAATCAACGTCAGAGTTCTTCAAGGAAGGCAAGAAGCTTTGGCGACGGATGCCATGGCCGCCCTGATGCTGTTTTGAGGCCGGCGCGATTCCAAAAAGCGTCGAGCACATCGCGTTTCATTTTGAGGTTGGTGGTGATATAGCGGCTCGTCGTTGCGATCGACGCATGTCCCAGATAGTCCCTGATGACGGAGACATCGACGCCGGCCTGCAACAGAGCAACGGCACAACTGTGGCGCATGACATGGGGAGTGATGTGGAGCGTACGCAGGTGGGGCAGCGTTTCAGAAACTCTGCGTACATACTTGTCAAGCAAGTAGGCAACGCCATCGCGAGTCAGAGGAACGCCGCGGGCATTTCGGAAAATGGGCTCGTCGCCCGAGTCTGCTGTGATGATTTGACGCAGCGCAGACGCAGTTTCCGGCCACAGTGGGCAGAGACGCTCTTTACGACCCTTGCCATGCAGCCGCACTTGCCGCGGACGATCGAGGTGAAGCTCCCGAAGATGAACGGTCAAGGCTTCGCTCACTCGCGCTCCGGTGTTGTATAGAAAGAGCAAGAGCGCCCGATCACGAGCCCCGAAAGAGGATTGCGGATCCACTGCGGCTATGACGGCGCGAGCTTCCTCCGGTTCGAGATATGTTGCTACGTGGAGAGTCGCCCGCTTTGAAGGGAGCGCGAGGATTCTGCCGTACTGTTCAGCTCGGGTCAGATCGTAGCGTAGCAAATGCCGTGCAAAACTCCGCAGAACGGTCAGGCGACAGTTGCGTGTGGCGGCGGAGTTGCCCCGACGAGATTGCAAATGGTCCAAGAAAGCAAGCACGGCATCTGCCTTGAAATCATCTAGCGTCAGGTTTGCGGCGGATCCGCCGCGGCGCTGAGCCAAGAACAGGAAGAAGAGCCTGAGCGTGTCGCGATACGCACGGATTGTGTGACGGCTGGCTCCACGCATACCTTCGAGGTAGTTGCGGAAGAAGCTCTGGACCAACGTCAGGAGGTCATTCTGCCTCTCTCGCCTCATGATTCGCAGTCCTCCCCTGTCGGTGGCTTCAGATATCGGTTCCGCAGCCGGTTGCCCGCAAGTTCAAGAAGTTCCGGCGTGGCTGTTAAATAGGTTTCAGTTCCCAGGATGTCGTCGTGGCCCATGTAAGCGGATAACCAGGGAAGCCGGGCATGAAGGTCGACCCCCTTGCGGTACCATCGACTCAACCGATGCACCGCGAAGGTGTGTCGAATATCATACGCACGCGGTCCTACGCGACCTTGCATTGGCTTGAGACCGGCTTTCTGAAATAGCTTTCGCAGTGTCGCTGCCGCAGTGCCGACAGGTAGAGTCTCACGATTGATTCCAACGAAAAGACGGTCGTCTGGTCTGGCAAACGTGGCTGTGAACACCTCCCGAGCTATTAGATATTTATCCATTTCGCGCCCCAGGGAGCGATGAAAGGGTACCCATCTCGCTTTCCCTTTGAACATCTGCACGAACAGCACACCTGCACGAGTGTTAACGTCATCCAGACGAAGTTGAAGTGCCTCACCGAAGCGAAGACCGGTGCAATACAGAAGCAAGATAAGTGCCCGGTATAAAGGAGCCCGAAAAGATGGCCGCGTTAGTGTCTTGGCGAGTTCGAGCAATTGCTTTATGTCGCCTTCCGATAGCACATAAGGCGTAAACGCGGATTCGTGGCGCAACTGAGGCCACAGCGGCTCAGTGACAAGTGGGCAGGCGGGACGCCGTCGCAGGTAGCAACAAAACTGCCGCAGTACCGCAGCGTCTGCGGAAACACTCACGGCCTTGCGTTTGGGCTTACTGCCAAGCCAGGTCACTATCGCCTGATCGAGACGCCATTTTTGATGCCGCGCCGCATATTTCTGGACGAACCTATCAAACTCCAACAGCGTGAATTCGGGTCTGGCATAACGATATCCCAAGCTATGCTTAAACAGGAGGAATTTCTGCAAATCGTTGGACAGAGGACTATGGAAGAGCGTTTTCATTTTGGCACCGGAAGTGTTACTCCGCGGAGACGCCGCAGCGCTACGCGAACGTAGACCGAAGTGGAAGAAGGCCGTCGGTGACCAAGAATGTCGCTGACGACTTTCAGGTTGGCGCCTGCATCGATCTGCCTACTGGCGTGTGTATGCCGAAAAGCATGCGCACCAATCACCTTTGCTGCGACTCCAGCCTTGCGTGCATATTCTCGAATCCGGTACCGTATTGCAGCGCTTGTCAACGGCCTGTACGGTATCATCGTGCTCACAAATATCCGCCGCGTTCCCATGCAGGGAGGACGTTCGCTCTTCAGGTACGCCGTGAGCGCTCTTGCGATAGGAGCCAGCAAAGGCAATTCAATCTGCATGCCGGTCTTTGGCCGGCGCACAGAGATGACACCGGATTGCCATTTCACGTCCTCAAGTTGCAGCGCCAGAACCTCTGCTGCGCCCATGCCGTAAAGAGCCATCATCAAAAGCATGGCCAAGTCGCGTTTCCCAGGTGACTGCGCCACTGGAATAGAACCAAGTATTCGCTTCACGTCTTTCCATGGAAGAGCACGTGGCGGCCGCTCCGCGAAGCGAATTCGAGGAGCTATGACGCAAGCAGCTAAGTCATGACGCAGGCGACCCGTGCTGCGGAGGAAGCGTAAGAACGGTCTCAACGCCGTGCAAGCTCTGGCGACAGTTCGCTTGCCGACATGCTCTGCCTGTTGCGCAACGAACGCATCGATATCGGCAACAGCCACCCGGCTAACCGATTTTCCTCGGCTTCGCAGTAGCGACAGAAAAGCCCCAACAGCTTGAGCATCGTGTCCAAGAGTTGCCGCTGCGACGCCGCGATGGCACCGACGGAATTCGAAGTATTCCTTCAGTAGAGGAGACAGCGGAGGCTGGGATTGCTTCGGTTTCCATTCGGGGACTGGTATCCCGAGAGCGCCCAGTGCAAATGCCCACGCGTGAAGCGCATTGTTAGCGACGAGACAACTGCTGGGGCAAACAGGACCTTTTTTTCTACGCCCCACATATGAGAGAGCAAACCGCTTTGCTCCCGCGAGAGTGAGTTCTTCTGCTTCGTCGAGGCCACGCAGGCGGCAATAGGCACAAAAGCGTCGAACCCAATCCAGATAGGTTCGCGCCGATGCCAGAGATATATCGCCACTCTGCCACAGACGAACGACTTCCTTCTCACGTGTATCCAGATGACCAATCTGCTGAATCACAACTCGAAAGACGCTGCATCTGGCGCCGCCGCTTGCCCGCATTATCTGGAGTCAGTTACTCATTCGGTTCCTACTGACACCATTGTTGCAAGGCTACTCCAGATAAATCCTCTCTCCGGATAATGACTCATGCAACAGGCGTGAACCATGCCTTCGGCGCCGATCTTTTCGTCGTAGGCCGCGTACCCGTCGGTGTGGAGGATGCCGGAGAAATCCTTGAAGACCGCCTTAGGCACCTCCCCCGAGCGCGTCATCTCGAAATCGAAGACCACACCCTTAGCCGGTGAACTGTATTGCCAGAAATACGCCTTGTGGTTCTCGCCTTTTCTCTCCGGCGTTTGCACCCCGCAGTAGGTTTCGTCAGCCTGGACGTAGCCGCTGCTGAGCAGATCGCGCTTCATTGCATGGACAATCGGAATCAGCAACTCACCCACGCGCAACACCCCGCCGTTCATCGTCGTCAGCGCTACCTCGATGCCGAGATCGCGCAGCAGAATCCCACGCTGGCGATAAAGCGGAACGCTGTCACAATATTTGCTTACGAGGAAGTCGATAATCACTTCATCGGAAAAGATTGACTTGGGTGCGATGCGCTCGGGCACTGCAGCTGTCGCCACGCCGTGTTCTTCGCAGCGGCAGGCACGCTTCTCGCGCTTGATCACGCTTACGAAGTACTCGGCCGGCTTCTTAGACAGCACCTCAGTCGTTTCGTATCCAACGACTCTGGTCTCCTTGCCGCACTTGCCGCAGGTGCATTGCTCAGGCGTGCAAGCAAGGATCTGTTCGATACGTTCCAGATGTGCGGGCAACTCGTTGCGACCTGGATGATTGCGCCGCGCACGCTGCTGTTTCTCCGTAGGCGTGCGGTTCTCTTGTGTATTTTCGGGGCACTCGGGAAGCGGACCGCTGGCCACCTCCCGCTCGATCTCATCGCTCGATACCCCAGGTTCCAAATCGAGCAGCTGAAGCTGCAGATCCGAGAGCTTCTCGCTGCGCTGGCCGTAACGCGCCACACGCTCGGCGCGAAGCGCTTCCTTCAGCTGCTGGATGATCCCCTCGGCCGCAGACAGCGCCTGATCCTTTTCCGCGATGATACGATCCTTCGCTTCCACCTTCTCCTTTAGCTGCTCCAGCACGGCCGCGACAATCGGGTCGAGCGCTGCAGGTAAAGGCGACTTGGAAGTGAAATTCATCTGCCGCGATCATCGCAGATTATGCTGTGGATAAATCAGCGAATCCCCTTTATTCATGCGGCTTTTGTTGATACATCTGATTCTTCCCCAGGAGGTCTGCGATACCATTTCCGCTTCCTCGTCCCGCTCAGATCGATACCCCCAATTAACAGCGCAAATTCCTCCCGGCTCAGCTGCAGACGACCCTCTTCACAACTGGGCCAGTGCAGCCGACCCTGTTCCATACGCCGCGAGCATACCCACAGACTCGAGCCATCGAAGAAAAGTATCTTCATCCTGTCCCTTCGTTTGTTGGCGAACAAGAAAAGATGACCGCTCGTGGGATCCTGTTGCAGTTGGCCGACCACAAGAGCATAAAGGCCATCGAAGGTCAGCCTCATATCCGTCGCTCCGGTAGCCACGAAGATGCGCGTGGCTGCGCCCAGGCCGAGCACAATTACACCTCACCCAGCACGGCAATCAGACGCCGCAGTGTTGCCCCGTCGAATCCAGCACCCACACCGATTCGGCGACCGCCGGATAGCTCCACAAACAAAGCTGTCTGCCATGCTTGCTGTGCGACAGGCCGATCATCCAGTACCTCTACAGGAATAAGCGAAACGGCCGGCGCCGTGCACTCACTCTGATCGGACCAACCACGGCCCTTCTCCATATACTTCGAATATCGCTTCAGCGAACTTAGCGATAACCCATGATGACGGCAATACTCCGTTCGGTTCAGCCCGCTCCGCTCAAACGCTGACACAAGCTCTGCCACTTCGGCGCGGCTGCGCCGGTGACGACTAGGATGCTCTGACTGGAATGATGTCTTGTTCATGCATCCAGTCAATCACGTAATTTACGCCGGCGAAAGTATGGCGTTCACCGAACGGATACTATTGATCAATATCGTCACGCACCGATTTCCATCGGAACTTGCAGAGGAAGTAGTTGCGTTGATGGCGTCGGGGAAATGCGGCAAAGTCGCCGTTTGTGCAGACGAAGAACTGAAACACACCGTATACGGGAATACGCAGGTTGACGGCTGTGCGGATATTAGATCGTTCAGGGATGTCGGATGATGGAATGCAATCGGAGGCGAATCAATCCACATGGCTAGTATCTGCTCGCGATAATCCTACATTCGCGTCAGTAATTCTCCCAGCTGCATCCATATATATAGACACGAAAAACAACTGTTGATCAGTCGCACATTCCCGGTAGTTCTTCCGGAAAAGCCCTTCAAAAGAATGTCCGGTTGAATACTTTGTCGGCCAAGCCGGATTAAATGATTAAATCCACCTGTGGTGCGCACCTCGAAGACACAATCCGCGGGCATGACCAGGAACAATGGCAACGAATTTGAGCCTCCAGGCCGGGGCTCTCCGTTCGCCACTAAGCCGCTACTTCGATGAAGAATTCACCTGGCTTTGGCCCCGCGTTGAAGTTGTAGACCGTATTCGTCGAAGAAATAATGCGGATTCAGAGGCGATGGCAGTCATGTTTCAACCGCCCAATGCCGACATGGTCAAAGGATTTACGAATGAAAGAATTGAGCGCGTTAAACACCGATAGCGAAAGCCGTTCGGAAACCACAACTGAGAATACGCATCCTGCCCGGTCAGAAAGAACCGTAGGAAATCCGCCGGAGTCGGGACCGGTTTCCTCCACAACCTCCGAGCCAAAGATCCAATTCAACTCCGCCGCGGCTACAACGCAGACGCCAAAAGCCAGCGTTTTGACCGCAGCGATGATTCCTGTCGGCCTTCGGGCTGCTCAAAAAGCTACTACGAAAAGTCGACCCACTGAGGCCTCATCCGTGTTTTACGCGCTTCCAATTATTGATGTCGTGATGGTTTGAGAGCCGCTCCAACACTTGATCGAGACCATAGCGAACATGTGCTCGCATGACTGAATCCGCTCGCTGCGGATCATTACTGCAGACCGCCTCCGCCAGGATCGAATGGAACCGCTGCGGCTGTGTGCGGCGATTCGCAGCGATGTCATAGAGCCAATTGAATATGAGCACCTGCTCTTTCTCAATTGCGCGGCAAAGCCCTGGACAACGAGCAAGAGTCGCGATTCGGATATGGAATTCCATGTGGTAGGTATGGACTGAAACGAGAAAGCGCGAATCGACCGATTCTTGAGCACACAAAGACTGAAGTTCATCCAGATGCCGTGCGCTCGTCATCAATTGTTTCTTTTCCTCTTCCGTGATTTGTTCCGCACACAAGCGCGCCGCCTGCGACTCCAAAGCTTCGCGGATTACATTACTGTCGCGGATATCCTGCTCGGTAGGGATTCGGACTCTTGTTCCAATTCGTGGCCTACTTTCGACGAGCCCCTCGGTCTCGAGGCGCCGCAAGGCCTCGGTAATTGGCAAGAAGCTCATATTAAAGCGGCCAGCGAGGCGCCTGCGCGGCAACATGTCACCGATCAGGAGGTCTCCGCTCAGAATCTCGTTGCGTATCTGATGGTAAGCCTGATCTGAAAGTGATTTTCCGTTGGCTTTGAGTCGACGAGACGCCGGCATGATTACCCTCAATTCCCTCTAACAGTTCTGTTCATCGCCCGACCCTAAGGCAATCCGTGATGGATGTTGCACGATTGGCCTCCTGCGCGCCGGCTGGTTGGTGCCTCAAGCTGCGGAGTAGGCTCAACAACCGGCGCCGCGCCCGTCCGTACAGATATTGGCAACTCTGACTAATGGTATCACCGCTATTTTTAACTGCTTTGCGATGTCCATTTCTCTGATATATCATAAATATCACAGCGATGGCCCGGGCAATCAATCCATATTTGGTAGGGAATTGTGCCCACACTCGGGAACATCGCTCAAGGAAAAATACGTGATGGAATTGATGGGGAAAGTGTGTTTAGTTACAGGTGGGACCAGCGGCATCGGGGAGGCAACTGCGCTCAGCTTTGCCAGACGTGGAGCGCATGTTGCGATCACCGGACGGACTCAGAGAACGAATTCATTAGAGCGGTTACGGGCTGCGACTTCGGATAATGGTTCTGACCTGATTTTCATTCAAGCGGACGCGGGGATCTCTGGAGATTGTACTCGGGCAGTCGAGGAAACGCACGCACGTTGGGGGCGCCTCGACGTTCTCGTGCATTCCGCCGGCGGTGCGGTGCCTGGAGGATTCTTTGAAATAAGCGAGGAAAGCTGGATGAAGGCCTTTGACGTCCACGTGCATGCCGTTTTCTGGTTGACGCGTGCCGCGGTTCCGCACATGATCGAGCAAGGGCAAGGCGCAATCATCCTCATTAGCTCAGCCGCTGGTCACCGTGGGTGTCTTGGAGCAATGGCATATGGGGTGCCAAAAGGTGCATTGCCTCAATTTGCCCGCACGCTCGCTCGGGAGTTGGGAAACCATAACATTCGGGTCAATTGTGTTTCACCGGGAATTATTCGCACTCCCTTTCAGGATTTTCTGACCCCAGAACAAGTGCAAAACAACATCGCGAATCGCATCCCGCTTCGTCGCGAAGGCAAACCCGAAGATGTGGCTCGCGTCATCATGGAACTGGTGGAAAACGAATTTATCACGGGCGAAGATCTGACAATCGACGGCGGAATGAGCATGCGCATTGTCTAACGAGCACATGAATCTTTACTGTCGATCAATCGAATGTCGTCGTTATAGGTGAACTCGTTGCGAGCTATGGTCGAGGTGTATCACCGGTCATTCTCAGGCCGAATTCAACATCGCGCGGCAGTGTCCAGACAATCGACGCGGCCACCAGAGGAATCAACCCAAAGAGTACGAAAATAGGCGGGAAAGAATACCTCGGCAATCACCGAAAAGCGGCCATAGATTATCACTTCAAAACCGGCCATAGAGAGGTTCTTCGTCACATTTGATGAACCACGGTTGACACTTTGCCAGTGGTGCAGAGCGAATTAGAAGCTGGACAGGCTCTGGCGGTCTCCGGTTGATACTGATGGAGCGACGAACATTGGTGCCGGATGCCGGTGAAGTGGCGCTGGATCAGCTGATGGTTGAGAACAATTCGCGGCTCGTCATGTTGCTTCGAGCGACGGGCGAATCTAGCCATTGCCCAGGATGCCGACAAGAATCACGACGCATTCACAGCCGTTACAGACGAAGATTGAGCGATCTCCCCTGGGAAGGGATTCCGGTGCGGATCGACCTGCGCGTGCGCCGGTTCTTTTGCGACAGCCCAGATTGTGGGCAGCAGATCTTCACGGAACGCCTGGCGAAAACCGTACAACGGTACTCGCGACGCACGTGCCGGTTGAGCGCTTCTCTCCAGCAGATTACGAGCGCGTTGGGCGGATCCGCAGGGTCTCGGCTGGCGAAGCAACTTGGCATTCTGGCCAGTGGTTCGACGCTCCTTCGCCAGTTGCGCCGCAGGCAGATAAAGCCTTGCGCCCAGGGACCTCGGGTATTGGGTATCGATGACTGGGCATGGCGCAAGGGGCATCGATATGGCACGATCCTCTGCGACCTGGAACGTGGAAAGGTCGTCGATCTGCTGCCGGACCGCAGTGCGGAAAGCACCGCGGAATGGCTTCGCGCTCATCCTGGAACGGAGATTGTCAGCCGTGATCGCGCCAGCTTGTATGCGCAGGCAGCAACAACAGCTACGCCGCAGGCGATGCAAGTTGCCGATCGATGGCACCTGCTTCACAACTTGACGGAGGCATTCATCGGTGCACTCGTGCCGCACCATCGACTGTTGTCAGAGACTGCACGGGCTCTGGTAAAAGATGCAAAGTTGCCTTCAGCTCTTCCTGCCGCGAAAGCCGACCAGCAGCCCCCTCGAATCCAGGCTAAGCAGAGTCTTAATAGAGAACACCGCCTGGCGAAATACGAGGCCGTAATGGAGCAAGTTCGCAAAGGTGTCACTCAGCATGAAATCGCTCGTAGCTGCGGTGCTTCTCTTAATATCTGCTAACAAATAGATTGCTGGACTCCTCGACCTTTGATTCGAGAAACGTCTCATCGATAAGCTGGTCCATCATTATCACGTTAGACATGGGAAGGTCGGCACCGACGGAATTGATTCCCGTGCCCGCGCTCCGGCGTAAAGCATCAGGGGCGCCGCTGGTTCGGATAGCAACATCCATCTTGGGCCGACAGTTCGCCGCGAGCATGGAAGTCAGCTCCCGAATAGACGGCACATATGCGTAAATCTTCAGCACATCTCTGATTTCTGAAAATGTGTCTTTCTCAAACGCGACGCAGATCAAACCGCGCGTATCCCAGCTCTCCACCAAATGTGACGAAGAACCTATCTGGAGCCCTGGTCGGTGGGGCGAAGTATCCAGTCAACGGCATGCAGTCGATTGTGCCACTCCATATCGCTTCCTATCAAAAGATCTACGGTAACGCGTACGCTGCGACTTGGGACGTTTTCCAATCCGCTTATGCCAGCTTCATCGCCGATTTGCTTCCCACGCTGCTTCCCACCGCGACGGTGAACGCAATGCTGCCCGGCGGTACTTCCGCTCAAGCCCAGGCTGCGATGTTTCAGGCGGCATACATTACAGACCTCGGGAACAATCCCAACAACGCTGTAGTGCTCGATTGGAGTCCAGATGATTTGCCTATACATCTGATTTCTGTTTCTCTTAAAATCTGAACAGCGTTTCCGCGTACCCAAACTCGCCGTTTTTCCCTTGTGGATAGATTTTCTCCATGGCTGCCCGCCCTTGCGTGAAGCCGAAGTAGGCGGTAAAGGTAACTCGGGGCGTTGCCCGGTATTCCACGCTTGAGTCGTACAGATTGGCGAGGGAGCGGCGTGCTGAAGTGGAACGGCCCGTGTAGCCGAAAGTCCACGGCTGGAACACCCCACCGCCGCTGTACCAGAAGTCGTTGGCATTGCTGAGACGCAGCGAGTGGAATTCGCTGACAATTGTGACTTTGGCGTGGGGCCCGAGAGCGAGAGCGCCAAACCGATCCTCGGTGTTCATCATGTTGTAGAACGGGAAGCGCGCATAGATGCGGGGAGTGGGCAGAATCTGAAAAAAAGTCTCATGCCGGCTGTCGTTGGGATTCCCGTCACCCGAGCCCACGGTGTAACCTGCTCGAATCCACGGCTTGAGAGCGGCAAGCGATTTGAGCCCCGCCGTGGTGGGCTGATAGCCCGCTTCCAGATCGAATGCGTAAGCGCGTTGGATTTGCGTACCCCAGAGGCCGGTCTGGAAGACTCCCCAGCCCAGCGCGTCGATAGTTCCAGCCTCCGTGGTGAACGCATGGAGACTGTGCCCGCCGAAAGTCTGGATGCGAATGTTTTGGGCATCGCCGCTCCGGACGGCGGGTGGCCGATTGTCTGTCTTGAGGACCTTGCGCCAGTCATCGTAATCGATGGCGAACAAGCGCGTGTCGGAAGAGTGGCTTCCGCGGCCCCAGGCGCGCGTGAAGGAAGCATAGGCAAAGGCCACGTCATTCCATCCCCAGCCATCCGTCTGATACACGCCTCTGGTCGGGACCGCCGCTACAAACGTGAAGTCGCGCGCTGATTTGGAATAGGAGTAATGCAGGCCGTCGAAGCTGCGCCCCACGTCCGAAAAGCCAAATGTGCCAATCAACCGTTGGCCGATATGGTCGCGCTTCAGGGTCGCGATCGTGGCGCTCTTCGAGGCCAGTTCCATACCGTCGGTGAATTCAAAGCGTCCAGCTTGCAGCGTATTGGCGTCACTGCCGCCCAAGCCCGTAAATCGGGCAAAGAGTTGTTTGGCGAACACCATCCCGCTGTATTGACTGTTGTCATTCGCTGAGTAGTAGTTGGAACCGAGGCCTAGCGTACCCTGTGGCGCCTGCGCCGTTGCCGTGCCCGGCAATCCGAGCAAAAACGGAGACGCAAACTCAACGTCCCAATCCCATCGGTTGCGATTTTCGACAAGATTCAGACGAAGCAAATTTCCTGAATAAACATACTGATTGTCGCCGGAGGAAGGCTTGAACCAATCCCAGCTGTAGATGCGGGAGCGTAGCGACCCTGTTACGGTAACGGCGCCGAGGCGCATCGGCGGCGGCGCGGATTGCGCACAAGCCAAGGTTGCGGCGAGCAGGGTGAGCAAGAGTGCGTTGCGCATCCCCAAAGATCCGTGGGGATTTAATCTCGCATACTTTGAAAACCCGAGGGAGCCAAGCATCATGCATGCCATATCGTCTGCTTGCGGTGTTTTGTTTACCGGATTTATCGGTGCTTCACGATCGGGAACCGAACGCGGCAAATGGGCGGTTCGAACAGACAGCGAGTTTCAGAACTTTCAACATACCCACCAGAACAACGGATTGGGACTTCGCGACACTCGGAGAGTAAGTGCGCCCAAGGACTTCGTGTTGTGAACGAGAAGTCCTGATCTCTTAGCAAATCCCAATGGAAATTTACGGCAGAAACGCTCATGGAGCAAGGAAGTTTGGACGATGAACGTCTGTAGCAAGAACAGAAGCTCTGCACGTGCCTGTCTTAGAAACCGGGTACACATGAAGTCACGATGATTAGGTCGAGCCGGGGAATTCAGACTGCTGGAGGCCACTGGCTGAGACCTGGAGGATGCATGCTCGGACAACATTTGAACAAGGATTTTTCGCTGCCTGAAGACCGCGATTGGCGAAAACAGTGAGACTCTCAATGATCAAGTTGATGTGGATGATTGCGAGCATTGCTCTGCTGGCTGTTGCCGCTGTCCACGGCGGCCACGCGCAGACAGTCCCTAACCCAGTGGCTGCGGACGAGGCTTTCGCCCCGGCCGCTGCGCCGGCTCCGGATCTGGTGGGATGGAAGCTGGGGCCCTTCGACGTCAGCGGCATGGTGGATGGATTTTACAGCCTGAACTTCAACCACCCGGCCGACCACGTCAACGCGCTGCTGAATTTCGACGACAAGGGCAACCGGACAGAGCTCAACATGGCAATCCTGAAGGTGAGCCATGCGCCGAAGCCGGTGGGATTTGAGTTGACGGCAGGTGGCGGGCGCGCATTCGACATCATGGGCGCGACTGAGAAAGCCGCGACCGGCATGCGTTTCTTCGAGGAGGCGTATGTCGACGTGAAGCCGGCAGCATGGAAAGGCCTGAAGCTGGATTTCGGGAAGTTTGGCAGCTGGGCTGGAGCCGAGGTGATCGACACCCCGAACAACTGGAACTATTCGCGCTCTCTCTTGTTTGTCTGGTGCGCTCCCTATTACCACTTCGGCGTGCGCGCCAGCGCACCGGCCGGCAAGCAATTCACCACCGGCGTGCAACTGGTCAGCGGGTGGAGCAACATCGTTACGGACGCGACGTATAAGACCGTGGGGCTGACGGGCTCCTGGACGCCGACGACCAAAGTTACCTGGACCAACACCTACTACGGGGGCCCGGACGAGAACTCCGCCAACCGCGGACTGCGCAATTTGTACGACACAGTTCTTCAATTGGCCCCAAGCAGGAAGGCAAGTTTTTATCTCAACCTGGACTGCCTGCATGACAGCCCGGAGCACACGCGCAGCTATACGGTCGGCGGCGCCGCGGCCGCAGCGAAGTTCCAGTTTACGCGTAAGCTTTCGCTGAGCCCGCGGCTGGAGTGGCTCGACGACGGCAGCGGCATGGCGACCGGAACCCGGCAGCAGGTGAAGGAATTCACCACGACGGGAACGTATGCGTTGGTGGATCGCCTCTCGATGTGGATCGAATTCAGAAATGACTGGTCGAATCAGCCCTTCTTCAATCGCGGCCATGGAATCCGAGTATCGCAAATACAGCCGACCGTACTGTTCGGCATGGTTGCGATAATCCGGCCCAAGGAATAAGTGACGGAAGCGCCGGGCTGTGCCGATTGACATATCGACAGGCCAGCGGGACAACCAGGAAAGCAAGAATTTCGAGCAGAGCGAAAGCCGCGCCGGAGAAGCAGTTTCTGAGAACAGTAACAAGAGAAACGGAAGGAGGCTTATGCCAAGCGCAGTCATTGAGAAACAGGAAGCCGGGGCCGCTGCCGCCGGAGGCAGCCCGCAAAAGCACCAGGGCAGCGAAAAGATTGCAGGCGCGGTCGTGGAGAAGAAGGAAACCGGCTCTTCTGCCGCAGATCAGCGCGTCGGGAAGTATCTCACTTTCCTGCTGGGGCGCGAAGAGTTCGCGATCCGGGTCTTGAAGGTGAGGGAAATCATGGGTATCCAGGACATCACGGCGGTGCCGCAGACGCCGGGGTATGTCAAGGGTGTGATCAACCTCCGGGGAAAGGTGATCCCGGTAGTGGATCTGCGCCTGAAGTTCTGCCTGCCCGAGATGGAATACACACAGCGGACCTGCATCATCGTGGTGCAGGTGCAGGCGGGAGGCGTATCCCTGCCTACCGGCATCGTCGTCGACGAGGTTTCTGAAGTGCTGAACCTGGCGGCGGCCGACATCGAGGACACACCGGACTTTGGGGAGGGTACGGGCTCGGCCACCTCCTATCTACTGGGCATGGCCAAGGTAAAAGGCAAAGTAAAAATTTTGCTGGACATTGATCGGGTGTTGAGCAGCCAGGAATTGCATGGGCTGGACACCCTTGCGCAGATCTGATTCGGAATTTGAAGAAAAGGAGAATCTTAGTATGGCATCGCAAATCACAATTGGGAAGAAGCTTTTCGGGGGCTTCGGCGCGGCCCTGGTGGTGACGCTCATCGTGGGCGGCACGGCCATTTGGGTCATCGGCAACCTGGGAACCAGCATTAACAAACTGGTGAACGTAAACGCAAAGAAGCAGTTCCTGGCCACCCAAATTGATGTGAATGAATCGGATATGATCGCCGCGGAGCGCGGCATTCTGTTGCGGGTCTACATGAAGGACATGGCCACCGCGAACCAATACAACCAGGACTTCCAAAGCAGTTACGCTCAGTGGAAGAAAAACATGGATTCGTTCGTTCCTCTGATTGAAACCGCTGAGGCGCGGAAAGATCTGGACGAGATGCAAGCGGAATACGATGAGCTCGGCCGCAGCCATTCGGATTTCTACCAACTGGCCAGTACCGGCAAGTTGGACGAGGCCACTGCTCTTCTGAAAGATAAATTGATGCCGGCCCTTTTGCGGACGGCCGCGACCGTCGTGAAATTGGAGCAGCAGCAAAACGACCTGATGGCGACCATAGCCAAAGCGACAGAGGGGCAGGTGGCAACCGGCCGCTGGATCACGATCTCTATGATTGCGCTGTCGCTGGTAGTGGGGTTCATTGTCGTGCTGGTAGTCAGGCAGATCAACACCTCCTTGCGCGGCATGATCGGCGAGCTGAGCGAGGGCGCGGGGCAGGTAGCCAGCGCGGCAGGGCAGATTTCTTCTACAAGTCAATCGATGGCACAAGGCGCATCGGAACAGGCGGCGTCGCTCGAAGAGACTTCGGCCTCGAGCGAGGAGATCAACTCCATGGCTCGCAAGAACGCCGAAAACTCGCAGGCGGCCAACGGGCTGGTGTCGCAGTCGCAGCAGAAGTTCAATGAGACCAACCATTCGCTGGAAGCGATGGTGGCGGCCATGAGCGACATCAAGGATTCCAGCGACAAGGTAGCAAAAATCATCAAGGTGATCGACGAAATCGCCTTCCAGACCAACATCCTGGCGCTGAATGCGGCAGTCGAGGCGGCGCGCGCCGGTGAGGCCGGCATGGGCTTCGCGGTGGTGGCCGACGAGGTGCGCAACCTGGCGCAGCGTTGCGCGCAGGCGGCCAAGGACACGGCGGCCCTGATCGAGGAATCGATCGTGAAGTCAAACGACGGCAAGAACAAGGTGGACCAGGTGGCGGTGGCCATCCGCGCCATCACCGAGGAATCGGCGAAGGTGAAGACGCTGGTGGACGAAGTCAGCCTGGGTAGCCAGGAGCAGACGCGTGGCATTGAGCAGGTGGCCAAGGCGTTGACGCAGATGGAGCAGGTGACGCAGCAATCGGCGGCCAACGCCGAGGAGAGCGCTGCGGCGGCCGAGGAACTCACCGCGCAGGCGTCCACGCTGATGGAAGTCGTGCACCAGCTGAGCTCCATGGTCGGCGGCGGAGAAGCGGACGATAGAGGCCATGCGGCACGACCCGCGTGGCAGGTTTCTTCCGCTCATGCACCTGTGCACAAGACGGCTGCGAGCGCGCCCAAGGTTCACGCGCCTGCGTTACACACGCTCAAGCCTTCGGTCGCCAAAGCCGATTCTTTCCCCATGGAGGCGGACTTCAAGGCGATGGTGTAAGCAGCAGTCAATCAACAACGACTCTCTCTCTCCACTCGACGAGTTTCCGTACAATCTGTCCACAGCACGGAACCGCGCGGAGCATCACGGATGCACAAAAGGAAGATGCGCCATTATGTCAACGAAGCGGAAACCGGCAGGAACAACCGTAAACCTGAGCGAGCGCGTGGAAGAACTGGCCACGAAAATGGTGTTAGGCGACACGGATGGCGAGGAGTCGGCTGCGCTCTTGGAGGGCGTGCGCCGGGAAGCGGAGACGGTGAGCCGGGCGGATGTGGCGCGAATTGCCGCCGAGACGCTGGAGGTGCTTTCCAAAGCGACGGACGCGAACGGCCGGGAACTCGTCCTCTCAGGAAGCATTGTACGCATGCAGCAGGCTCTGGCAGACGGTAGAGTAGAGACGGCTTCGTCCGGCGTGGCCGCCCAGTCCTCCGCCCCCTCCGTACCCGCCCCATCGATTCTCTCTTTGGGGGAAGATAAGGAATTGATCGGCGATTTCATCATGGAATCCCGCGACCATTTGGCGCAGGTCGAAGTCCAGATAATGACGCTCGAAAAGGAGCCGGGTGACAGCGAGGCGATCAACACCGTATTTCGTGCGTTTCACACCATCAAAGGGCTGGCGGGATTCATGGATCTCAACGACGTTCGGGAGGTTGCGCACGAAACCGAGACGTTATTGGATCTGGTGCGCAATCATAAGCTGCGGATTACATCGGCGGTCGCGGATGTCGTGCTCGCCGCAGCCGATTTTCTGAAGATCTGGCTCAAGCGTTTAGAGATGCTGCTGGCGGGAGGTGATGCGGGCCAGGCGCCGGAGAAGCTGGCCTTGCTGGAGCGTATTCGCCGCGGAGCGTTCGGCGAGCCCGACGTTGCAGTTGCAGTGACGGAGGCCGATAAGGAGACTGGCGCAGCCGAAACGAACCTCCCTGAAAGGCGAAAAACACCTGCAGCTGATTGGACCGGGCCCGAACGGCGAAGCGGCGACGGCGACCGGAGAGCGCAGGGAAGCGAAGCCCGTTCGGTCAAGGTGGACACCGCGAAGCTTGACTTCCTGGTGGATATGGCGGGGGAGATGGTGATTGCCCAGTCCATGGTCCGCCATCATCCGGAACTGGCGGCGCTGCGCAGCCCGGCCGTCCTTCGCAACCTGGCGCAGTTAGCGCGCATCACCGGCGACCTGCAAAAGACCGCCATGTCCATGCGCATGGTGCCGGTGGGCGGCCTGTTTCAAAAGATGAGCCGCCTAGTGAGGGACTTGGCGCGCAAGACCGGCAAGCAAGCCGAGATGGAAGCGATCGGCGGGGAAACCGAGTTGGATCGCAACGTGGTTGAGGAGTTGGCGGACCCGTTGATGCACATGGTTCGCAACGCCGCCGATCACGGCTTGGAACCTCCTGAAGAGCGGCGCGCCGCAGGCAAGGATCCCACCGGACGCATTCGCCTTCGCGCCAGCCACCAGGCGGGGCATATCGTTATTGAAATCTCCGATGATGGGCGCGGATTGATTCGCGAAAAGATCCTGGAGAAAGCGAAACGGATGGGCCTGGTCGAAGACGGCGCCAGCCTCTCCGAGGGTGAAGTCTTCAATCTCATCTTCCACCCCGGCTTTTCCACTGCGAAGAAGGTCACCGACGTATCCGGCCGCGGCGTTGGCATGGACGTGGTGAAGAAGCAAATCCAGAAGCTGCGCGGACGGGTCGACATCGAATCGGTACCCGGAAAAGGATCGTCGTTCTTTCTGCGGTTGCCTTTGACACTAGCCATGATTGACGGACTGGTTGTGGGTGTGGGAAGCGAGCGATACGTGCTCCCGATTTTCTCTGTGCGCGAAATGCTGCGGCCCTCGGCGGAAATGGTGTTCACCGTGGAAAACCGGCAGGAGATGGCGATGGTGCGCAATAGCCTGCTGCCGGTGGTGCGCCTGTATAGGCGCTTCGGAGTGGCGCCGCGCTCGGAACTGGCGACGGAGAGTCTTCTGGTCGTGGCCGAAGCCGCCGGTAAGTCCTTCTGCCTGATGGTGGACGAATTGATCGGCAAGCAGGAAGTGGTCATCAAGAGTCTGGGCGAGACCTTGAAGGATATTCCCGGTGTCGCCGGCGGCGCGATTCTTGGCGATGGCCGGGTCGGCCTGATTCTGGATCTTGAAGGAATCTTTCGCGCGAGGACGAAATGATCGGGAACAGCGCGGCATCCACACTGGAGGAATCGCAACCCTCGATCATCTCCGCGCCGCTCGCGCTTACGGCGAAGGAGTTCGCGACCATCTCCGCTTTGGCGCGCGAGGAGTTCGGCCTGGAACTAGGCAAGGGCAAGGAACAACTGGTGGCTGCGCGGCTGGGAAAACTGATGCGGAAGCTCGGCTTCAGGGCATTCCCCGATTACTACCGGCATGTGCAGGGGGACCGGACAGGCGACGCCCTGGTGGAACTGATCGATGTGCTTACCACCAACCACACCAGTTTCTTTCGCGAACAAGCGCATTTCGATTTCCTTGTCCAGAGGGTTTTTGCCGAACAAATGGGACACTCTCCGATCCGAATCTGGAGTGCGGCCAGTTCCACGGGCGAAGAGCCTTATACCATCGCGATCACGGCGCGGGAGCACTTGGGAGCGCAAAGCCAGATCCTGCCCCGCATTCTGGCCACGGACATTTCCACCCGCGTCCTGGAAACCGCACGCAAGGGAATATACAAGGCCGACCGCTTTCAGGGCGGTGTTGCGCCCTGGCTGAGGAAGCACCTGCTGCGCGGCGAGGACCAGTGGCAGGGCTGGTACCGGATGCGGCCCGAGATCCTCGGTATGGTCGAATTTCGCCGAGTCAACCTGATTGAGCCGCTGCCGGATGTGGGGCGCTTTACGGTGATCTTCTGCCGCAACGTGATGATCTATTTCAGCCGCGAGACGCAAGAGCACCTAGTCACCCGCCTGGCTGCTTGTCTGGAGCCGGGCGGCTATTTATTCGTGGGGCACTCGGAGAGCCTAACCGGAATCCAACACGGCCTGCAACAGATACAGCCGGCGATCTATCGGAAACGAGGCGGGAAGAAATGAGGCAGCTCGTGGTGGGAGTAGGCGACGGAGGGGTCAGCCGCGACCCGGATGTCCTGATCGTGACCTACGCTCTGGGGTCCTGTGTCGCGGTAATGCTGCACGACCCTGTGGCGAGGGTGAGCGGATTGGTGCATTACATGCTCCCCGAATCGTCGATGTCCAGCGATAAATCGAACGGCCGCCCATGGATGTTCGCGGATACGGGTATCTCATGCCTGCTGCGCGCCACACTGGACCATGGGGCGGATAAGCGGCGGTTGGTGGTTTTCGCGGCGGGCGGCGCGCAGGTGATGAACGATAACAGCATGTTCAATATCGGCAAGCGCAACTGTCTGGCCCTGCGAAAAGCATTGTGGAAGTTCGGGCTGGTTGCTCACGCCGAGGAGACCGGCGGAACCGAGGCCAGGACGGTTCGCATGGAAGTTGGCACCGGCCGCGTGTGGTTGCAGACACCCGGCGGGGAGCCAAAGGAAATGAATGCACGGCTGTCGGCCGTCCAACGCAGGCCGGAATAAGGAGACAAACGATGGCGCTGAACATCATGATCGTGGATGATTCACCCGTGATGCGAGCCTTCATCCGTAAAGTTGTCGGCCTCACCGGGCTCGATGTGGGAGAGTACTGCGAAGCCTGCGACGGCGAAGATGCACTGAAGTCGCTGGGAGAGCGCTGGGTGGATCTGGTGTTGACCGACATCAACATGCCCAACATGAACGGAGAAGAATTTGTCCGGCGCATGGAAAGCGACGACTTGTTGAGGTCCATTCCGGTGATTGTGGTCTCGACCGATTCCAGTCACAGCCGGGTTCAGCAGATGATGGCTCTCGGAGCCAAGGGATACGTGAGCAAACCATTTCTTCCGGAGGCGCTGCGCGACGAAGTAGAGAGAGTTCTGGGGGGGGGGACATGACCGAGCTGAACTTTGACCAGTTACTGTCGGGAACGGTGGATTCGGTGCTGGAGACGATGTTCTTCTCCGCTGCTTGGGGGCCGGGGGAACCGGAAACCGGCGGCGCGGTTCTGGCGTCTCGTTTGGCGTTCCATGGGCGTCCTTGCGGAACCTTTGCCGTGTGCCTTTCCGAGCCGGCCGCGCGGCTGCTGGCCGCCGCTTTCCTGGGCGAAGACGTGGAAGCGCTGACGGACTCGCAGATCGGCCAAGTGGTCTGTGAATTAGCGAACATGTTGTGCGGATCATTGGTCAGCAAACTGGAAAGCGAAGAGAGTTTCGATCTTGCCCCTCCGGAATTGGTTCCATTCGGGAGCGAGACTACTACTGGTTTCGGCGCTCCTCCCGCAGCGCGCCAAAGCTTCGAGATCGAAGGCGGAGTTCTCACCGTAACCTTGCATCTGGAGGCGGTCGCATGATCCCCGAAAGCAGAATTAGAGTCCTGATCGTGGACGATTCGGCAATCGTCCGCAAGGTGCTCACGGACGCCCTCTCGGGGGAAGCAGACATCGAAGTGGTGGGAACTGCCCCAGACCCCTTCGTTGCACGCGACAAGATCCTGTCATTGCAGCCGGATGTATTGACCCTGGACATTGAAATGCCGCGCATGGATGGCGTGACGTTTCTCAAGAAGTTGATGCACTACCATCCCATGCCGGTGATCGTCATCAGCTCTCTGGGCATCGCCTCCAGCCGTGCCGCACTCGAAGCGCTGGAGGCGGGCGCGATCGATGTTCTGGCCAAGCCGGGCGGACCCCAATCGGTGGGCGACCTGCGCTTGAGCCTTGCATCGAAGATACGTGCGGCCAAGGTGGCCCGGCTGAGGGCACATGTTCCAATGGCGGCTGTACCCGTCGGCCTGCCCGCACGGATACGGCAAGTACAATCGTTTCCGGCCTCCGCTGTGATCGCGATCGGCGCTTCCACCGGCGGAACCGAAGCGATTCAGAAAGTTCTCGTCGAACTGCCCGAGAACTGCCCCGGTATCGTGATCACCCAGCACATTCCCGCCGTCTTCTCCCGGTCCTTTGCCAATCGTCTGAATGAAGTCAGCGCCATTCGCGTCCGGGAGGCCGAAGACGGGGATAAGATCGAGACGGGGTTAGCTCTGGTGGCGCCCGGCAACTTTCACATGCTGCTCAAGCGAGTGCCCGTCGGCTACCGTGTGGAAGTCAAGAACGGTCCGATGGTCTGTTTTCAACGCCCAGCGGTAGACGTACTATTCCATTCCGTAGCTCAAGCTGCCGGATCGAACGCGACGGGGGCCATCCTCACCGGAATGGGTTCCGATGGAGCCCTGGGGATGTTGGCGATGAAAAGAGCAGGCGCCCGAACGATCGCTCAGGACGAAGCAACTTGCGTCGTCTTCGGGATGCCGAGAGAAGCGATCCTGCATGGGGGGGTCGACCGGGTTCTGCCGCTCTCAGCAATTCCAAGCGCCATTCTGGCTGAAGCCCGGCGCTAAAGCTGCGCGGATTCACACACGCCAAATAGCACCGCCTAATCCAAATGGACCGCTAGGTTTCTCATCGCGAAGTGAATGTTTCGCACGGCATCCGCATTCTCGATTTCTAGCGCTTCATCTCTGTCCTTTTGTGCGGTATCTTTCAACCTCCTTCCGGCAGTTGGACTGTTGAAAACCACTGCAACGATAGACTGGTAGCAGCATTTATCGTGATGGGGGTGTCACCCGATGGGTGAGTCGCCGAAGGCCGAGATTTCCGTCTGTAGTACCGAG